>Ga0115846_100183_pt1 | contig 32080 bp, 23 predicted proteins | sample InSIn5gowninarea_2_FD_83860 | JGI IMG/M metagenome (GOLD analysis project Ga0115846, IMG submission 83860) | reverse complement strand
CGGCACTCCTGCTCTCCCTCGACCCCATATCGTAAAGTAAGAGAAGACTCACGGTCATAGATGGACAAGACACCAGCACCTGCAACACCACGGAGGATGTTGGCACCGGCACCCTTGAAGAATGATCGAACACCCTCAGCGGCCATGATCTTTCGGGCAGCGTCCAAAGAACCGTTGTACTTGACGGCCTCACCAGAGGTCATCATCATTCGTCGTCGGATAGTGTCCAATGGGTAAGAAGCAATACCAGCACCAGTGGTGACACCCCAACCGAGCAAGAAAGAAGCCAAGAAGTTGCCTTCAAGAGGACCGACGAGGATAACAGGCTTGAGAGAGTCGTACATTCCGAAGTACAGACCACGGTAAACGACTATACCAAGAACGGAAGGAGCAAAACCTAGAAATCTGTCAGTTTATGTCTGGCGGGAGTAAGGAGTAAGGCTGCGCACCTCTGTACAATCCAGCAATACCGTCGGAGGCGAGGGTCTTGCGGTAGACATCGACCAGGCCGTTGAATTGTCGGCCACCACCACCCTTGGCTGCGGACTTGGCATCGTTGGCAAGACGAGTACTGAGAAAAGTTAGCGGACTGTCGAGACTAGGAAGCAGGATAATTGAGGTTGTTGCAAAGGCGACCAAAGCTCGTATCGTCGCCGAAGAAGCTATTTTGGATACTCCAGTTGCACCTTTCTTGTAGGATTGTTTCATAGGAGTTAACGGAACAGTATAGACTCACCGAGCGTAGTCAAGAGAGTAGACGAAGAGAAGAGAAGTAGCACCGGCAGCACCACCAGATGCCAAGTTACCCATCATCCATTTGGCATAACCATCTCTTTCCTTCTTGAAGGCGAACATCGACTTGTAGGTGTCTCGGAAAGCGAAGTTAAGAGCTTGGGTTGGGAAGTATCGGATGACGTTGGCAGTGTTACCACGCCATAGAGCCAAAGCACCTTCGCTCTGTGTTGTTCTGCTAAAGCACTCGATGATACCATTGTATTTTCGGTCAAGACGGCCGGCCCTGATCATTTCATCCTATTGGAATCTGTCAGAGTGTGTCCAAAGCTCAAAAAGAAAGGCGCGGTCGAGAACCAAAAACTACTGGCTTGCACTTTGAACTTCTGCTCCTTATCTTGACATATTTTTACGTGAAGTATCGTCGGATATGATCAGAAGTGAAAGAGCGAGCGAAGCGTCTTCGGGGGATGCGCAGGACAATGACATACTTGGTTCTGGATGAGAAGCTTGACTCGCTCAATGGGAGCGGCAGCGGTTTTCTGATACACAGTTAGCTTGGTGCTCCTGATTGGCAGTCGCACTCGAATACTTACGGAGACAGCGGCAGCGATACCACCCATAAGGAAGTCCTGATTCATATCAGTGCATCGTCATTATTGTCAGTCTCGTGTAGTACTCACAACCATGAAACCTGGCCTACATCACATTGTCAGTTCAAGTTCGCACCGAACAAGGGGATGTTTTAATAATTTGCCATTTTGACTGAGCATATAAACTCATGACAGTCCACAAAGGCAAGCTGGCATATAAGACTGGAACATGTTTGAATAATGTATAGCATGCATATTCCAATGACATCTACAGCTGCAGGATATGGCAGTTAGACTGCAGTGCTCAACGACTGGATTTCCAAGAAACTCCAGTACATGTAAAACTAAAGGTAACTAAGTACCTAACTCTCCCGTTAAGAAACAATCTCTAATTCACTTCCTCCAGACAAAACTACCTACTGTAGTAGCTATCTACGTAGCTAATCATCATTCTCGCCCGTACTAATGGCGTTAACCATCTTCCACAACTGCTGCTCTCCCTGACTCAACCTCTTCCCCGCGGCCTTTGCCCACTTCGCTGCTGTATCCCAGTATGAATCTTCGTCTTCGTTGGTGTCGTCGGTGAGGTAGATTGTTGGATCGTTGTCTAGAATTCCGCGGCCGGTGGGGCGGCGGGTAGGGGTTTGGGGGATTGTGAGGTGGGTTGATTGGGCGTTAAAGTAGAAGGGAGAGTGGGCGCTGAAGGAGGGGTGTGTGTTTTGGGTGTAGCCTGGTGGGTTTGTGAGGGAGGGCGTTGGGGGGTATGGTGAGGAGGATAGTGATGGAGATGGGGAGGAGAATTGGTAGGGTGGGAGCATTGGGCTGCTGGTGGTTGAGATGGAGGTGTCGATGTTGGTGGGATGGTAGTTATTGCTTGCGTTGCTTCGGGGTGGTGGTGCGTAGGACGGTTTTCGGCTGTGCGATGTTGGTGTGAATGGGGAGGAGGTTGTGTCTGTTTGCCAGGGGAGGGATGAACCTGGCATGCTTGTTCGTGTGTTCAGTCGTAGGGCCGTTCTGGTTGGTGTTGGTGGGTGTTGTTGAGCAATTGATGTGGGCTGTTGAACTCCCGAGATTGTGGTTTGGTGTATCAGTGGTGCGGTTTCTGCGGAGGGAGATGATTGTGATGGAGAGTTGTGTTCTGGGAGAACGCCCTTCAAGTCGGAGATCGTTGACGGGCTCCCGCTGGCCGGAGCTTCCTCGGAGGAGCTCGGACTGACGGGAGATGCAGAATGGAGTGGAATACTTGTCATGTTGGGCCGATGGAGATGTGTGTGGTTAGAGAAGCAAAGTGGACAGTGTACGGAGGATTCGTGATATAAACCCCTTGGATCTGCTTGAGAGGGAAAACATGCGAGCTTTCGAGAATGCGATCAGAGGTCACCGACACAAACAAAGGGATGGGAACGTCATGTTGTGATATTTTTGAAATCTGATGCCAACGGCGAGCGCACGGACCTTGTTAATCATCGCAAACAGTTGAACTCACACAGAAACGACTTTCGGTCAAGCAACGTTCGTGAGTTGCAAACGCTTGCAATCGTCTTACCGTATGAATAAGCAGCATTTGATGATTATAGTTGTTGGTCAACGTGATGCTAATTGTTGCTTGAGAAATTGTTTATGGTTTGACAACCGGTGTTGATGTGATAATGACATTTTTATATGTTGGGTTTCTGTCTTCGCAAATCCAATTACACCAGTTACAGATGGCTTCTGAGATCAGCATAATTGTTTTCTTCAATACTGAAATATATCAAAAGTGCTTCCACTAATATCCTCTTCAGGCAAAAGGGGCGTGGTCGTAGGTCACGCTGTGATTGGTCGACCTGACTGCAGACTTATGGGGATACGCCCAGCACTTTTTGCGTTTCTTTTCACACACCTCGCTACTGCTACTGTAGAAACTTTGTGACAGTGCATACAAATGACGGCGAATCACCGTACCACTATGCAAAGGTGATCATAGTACGGTACTGCCCTCGTTCATTTAATTCGTACATAAGGCACGGCGATTCGATTTGCAATACTGAGAAGTCTCCACATTAACTCTAGCCCTATCACGACCACTTCACATGTTTCTTGTCATAAAAAGAAAAATGATTTCATTGACCTGGAGTTAGCATTGGAACATTGAAATCAGGACTCAATTGAAGCTTTACTGCTGCTGTGAATATGAAGTTCGGAAAGCAGATTCAATCCCAGCAGCTGGCTCTGCCTGAATATGCTGCCAGCTTCCTCGATTACAAGAAACTCAAAAAACTGATCAAGCAGTTGAGTGCAACTCCAACAATTCAAGCACAAGCCGCACAGTCTGCTGCTGACTCCCAGGCCGCCCTTCGAGCAAACCGAGGTGTCTTCTTCTTCCAGCTTGAGCGTGAGATTGCCAAAGTCAATGTATTCTACGTGCAAAAAGAAGCCGAGTTCTCATTGAGGCTAAAAACTCTGCTTGGCAAAAAGCGAGTCATACAAGCTAGAGCATCTCTCAACTCACGGGTATCAACCAGCTTTGCAACACTAGTCGAGGGATTCCAACAATTCGACAATGATTTGAACAAGCTACAGCACTTTGTCGAAGTGAACGAAACTGCCATTTCAAAAATCCTCAAGAAGTGGGATAAGACATCCAAGTCGAGGACAAAGGAATTGTACCTGCATCGGGCCGTCGAAATTCAACCATGTTTCAACCGAGACGTTCTTCGGGATCTTGCAGATCGTGCTACAACCGCTAGGCAGGATCTTGAAGCATGGGCAGAAGGTGAAAACATCCAATACGATAGTTCCCGACCTGCAGATCGGACTATAGGCCAGCGTGTCGGTACAGAAGAGAACGATGTTGATTTGCAAATATTACAGGCTGCAGCCGCTGGAAATGTTGCAAGTTTGCGTGAATGGATTTCACGCCTAAGCACTGCTGCTGACGCCAAAGAACGCTTTACCCGCATATTTCTGAGTTCGGTTAGTGAGGCTTCACAAGAAGCGATTGATGCCCTTCTTCAGTCAAATTTGATCGATATACATGCAGAAGACGATATCAATGAGCGAAATTGTCTACACGAAGCTACCATATACGGCAACGAACATGTGCTGGATCTTGCATTGTCCCAAAACGTGGATGTGACACGTCTTGACGTTTATGGAAGGGCGCCTTTACATTATGCCTGCTTAAGAGGACGACTCGGCATGGTTCAAAAGTTGATTGCGGCTGGACCGGAAATCATAAATCTTCGTGATCATGACAACTTCACGCCACTCATCCACAGCATTGTGCGTGACAAAATTGATTGTGTCAAGTTACTACTATCTCAGAACGCTTCTATTGACCCAGCCAGCGAAGCCGATCATATCCCGCTCAACTTAGCATGTCAGCACGGTTTGTCGGACATCGTCAAACTGCTCATGGAGATGAACGCGCAGCTCTTGCCGGATGCTGAGGGACTGTATCCACAACATCTGGTGGCAAGATCAAGCAGGGAACCACAATTACTTCTTCTTCTGAAACAGCATGGTGCAGATCTGAATCAGAGAGATAAGCTCTACTCGTGGACACCACTATTCCACGCTGCAAGTGAAGGACAAGTTGCATGTTTACAGACCCTCCTCGAAAATGGTGCAGATCCGACAGCGATTGATGAGAAAGGCTTGACAGCTACGTATTATGCAACATGGGAAGGCCATTTGGAGTGCATGGATCTGCTCTGGGACAGAGTTGCGCAGCCGAAGTCAAATAAGCTTGCACCTCTCAGCGCCATGAGTGCCGAGTCAACGATGCCTATGGAGCTTACCACTCCTCCGCCTATCGAGACAGACGGAATCCCTGATCTTATCCTTCCTCCGCCGATCATTCCTCTCAGACGTTATGGTCACAACTTCTTGGACACCAAGACACTAGTTTTCATCAATTTTGATCGCGGCGCCAAGGCTATCAAATTCTTCAACGAGGGACGATATCCAGCTGCACGAATCACGATTTCGTCCAAGATGTCGGATCTCATACCCCGGAATATCATGCTACCAATACAAGAGGACTCGAGAGTAGTGTCCTTTCAGATTGACAGCCTCGAGAGTTTTGCTATCGACTTTGAGATATTTCCAACGTTTGGCTCAAAGGTCATTGCGAAATCAGTCGCTCTCCCAGACGTGTTCAGTGCAGTGGAAAACAGCGCGGGAGAATGTTGTCTGCCATTGTTCGACCCTCGGCTACGAGCTATTGGTCAGATACAATTTAACTATCAGGTTGTGAAGCCGTACAGTGGCACGCCTCTTGATATTGCCCAGTTTGCGACCTACTGGAGGGCTACAAGTTCTACTGACGACGGTGGCGCCCTGATCACAGGCTCAAGCTTGTCTGGTGATTACCTCAGACTTTTTGTGCAGATGACTAGGGATATGGTGCCTGTTGTTTGCTCATCATATTTGAAGCCACATTACGGTCTGGATGCCTCGATAAGTCAGCTCAATTTCGACGCACTGTCCGCCCTGGGCTCCACAACTCTCAGTGCAATGGGTACACCATCATCAGACGAGGCTGGAGACATTCACTACTGGAAGAAGCTGCTCGACGGAGCTATTATCCCGCTCAATGAGATCCTCGCGACCATACCTGCGGAAATCAACCTGAACTTGCACATATTGTACCCAACGCTAGCAGAGGAGAAAGCCCTTGGGGTTTCACAGACCATCGATCTCAATCGCTTTGTAGATATTACCCTTACCGAAGTCTTCGATCACGCACGAGGACTCCGAGCACAAAACCCCGACATGGTTCGCTCAATAGTCTTCTCTTCTTGGAATTCTGCAACCTGTACAGCCATAAACTGGAAACAACCAAATTTCCCTGTTTTGCTTTGCAACGACCTTGGCGGAAGCAACGATCATACCAACGTTATGCGTTCCTCTTCTCGAAAACCGCTTGCAATTCTGCCGACGGCGTCGATTAAGGAGTCAGCGAGGCTTGCCCAGGACAACAACTTCATGGGATTGATGTGTTCGAGTCGGATATTGCAAAGGGTGACGGCATTGACTGAAACCATCAAGCAGGCAGGATTGGTCGTTGTTAGTGACATCTCTAGTCAGGATGTGACTGGTGATGGAATGACAGCAGCTAGAAGTGGGTGGTCTGCTATGCCTGAAGGTGTGAATGGAATTATGAAATCAAACGGTATACTACGGTTCAATGAGACTATAGATATGTGAACATTTTAACATAGCGATGGTAGCTGAACCACGTAACAAAATGAATATTGATTCTCAAGGCAAGCAAGGCCTAGCCATCCTACATAAACCTACGGTCGTACCTGCATATTCACGTGAATCAACATATCGTGGTAGCTTAGGACAATGTTTATTTGATGGTTGAGCAATTTATTCTTTCTGCCTGTTTTTATCAGTCTTGCATCCCCATTTACATCCAACCTTAGTGACTGCATATTCACAATTACATAAATACAGGGAAGACTCATCACACGAGTTCTATCGATCGTTGTCACAGATTTTGTCTGATGCAAACATTCGTTGGAGATCCATAAGTTGTTAATATTGGACATCCTTGACTACCTGACCTGTCCTCAACTCACGCCAGCCGACTGGTCACTCAATCCTTTGCATATCACGTCGAGATTCGCTACTTGCAGTTCGAATTGCGAGACCATCAGTCGTTGCATTGCTCGTGCCTATCAATTCTACCAGCAAGAGCCAAACATGGCTTCTGCACGTCTTAGAACGACATTTCGGTACCCGTCAGACGATGAGGGGTCTATGTCTTCTCGAGACGAGATGGACGAAGAGGGTACGTTGTACATTGAAGTCTCCATTGGCTATACATGCTAACCACGCACAGAGCAAGAACAAGTCATATCAAACCTGCAAACTCGATCTCACACCTCAAACAAGACATACACCATCATCTTCACACTCCTGCCGCTGATTGTTGTACCGCTATTCCTCTACCACCTGATCTTCAGCTTCGAGACAACACAAGTGCGGTTACTAAGTCTACTGTCGATCACGAGTCTTCTCGTTAGCTCATTTATGATGTTTTTCATGTCATCGCCAAACATCATTGATGTGCGAGAAAGACTCAATCAACGAAAACGACAGATAGCTCGTGCACGGTATCCAACATCTACATCTCAGACTACACGCGCAAAGGAGATGTTGGTGGTGGTGATGGATAAGCTAGATGATATCAGAATGGAACTAGACGTTGAAGGGCCATTGATAAAGTCTTTGCCTTTCTTAAATGGCGTGATAAATGTACTACTGACGTTGTCAAGTTGGTTGATAAGGGGTCGAGGGAGAGCAGGAGTGCCGGAGCAGATGTGGCTGTATCTATTGCTGCCGTGTATCATGTTAGGTATGGTAGAGATGGCGAGATGGACTATCTTCGCTGAGCACCAGGAGTTGGGGAGGTTGAAGGGATTAAGGTATGGTTATAAGGGGGCTTAGGCATCTCCCGTAAGAGTGCTCTCTCAATAGTATCTTTCGTTTTCCTCGTCGACGATTTTGAAAATTTGCACAAGTTATTTATGAACTGTTAAGACTACTGGATAAGTTGCTGCCTTATTAATAGGGCACAAGAATTTCGAGGCTCCGCAGTTGGGATCGCAGCCCCGTCGATTTGCTCGAAGCGATCAGTACAATTCATTTATTGTAATTCGACAATATCACAACTTTCCTTCATCCTCTCATCTTACGCTTGTTCTAAGATGCCACCGAAGAAAACCATCTTCGTTGCAGTTCCTCTTGCGCCATCATTCCTCCTTCCTGGATCATGTTTTCGAAACACAACTAAATCATCAACCCTGATACAGAAACGGTCCTTCGGCATTAGATCAATAGATCCTCCACGTCAGAACCGTTACAATGTCAGCGCCAACCTCCTGTCAACGCCTAAAGCAGCTTATGAGCGCAAAATCGCGGCTGATACACTTCCTCTGCGAACAGGAGCTCTAGCAATAAAACGCGGCATGACAGCTATCTACAATTCCGATACTGGCGAACGAATACCCTGCACGATTTTGCAACTAGAACGAAATCAAGTAGTCCATCACAGGACGATGAAAGATCATGGTTACTATGCAGTTTGCATCGGCGCGGGCGCCAAAGATCCTAAGAATGTAACAAAACCACAACTGGGTCACTTCTCTGTGCAGGGCGTCCCACCCAAACGACATCTACAAGAATTTCGTGTCAAAGATGAGAAAGGACTTCTTGCTGTTGGTGAACGAGTACAAGCTAGCTGGTTCATGGTTGGCCAATATGTTGATACACGCGCGGATTGCAAAGGAAAGGGTTTTCAGGGTGTGATGAAGAGATGGGGATTTGGTGGTCAACCGAGGACGCACGGTCATTCGCTCAGTCATAGAAGTTTGGGAAGTACAGGTAATGGACAGGGTGGTGGTAGCAGAGTCTATCCAGGGAAGAAGATGCCGGGAAGGATGGGTGGTCAGAGGGTTACAGTTCAGAACTTGAAAGTGCTTCAAGTAGATGACGAAAAAGGTATCGTGTTGGTCAATGGTAAGCAGAAACCAATTATGAGAGTGCTATTGAGATGACTAATTTTCGTGAAGGTGCTGTAAGTGGACCAAAAGGTTGTGTGGTAATGATTCAGGATGCCCTCCTGAAGCCTTGGCCGAATGTCCCTCCTCCGCCGGAACCAGCTGAGGTCAATGCTGAACTCAGAAAGTCGATTGGTGCGAAAGTTGGAACGTGATGGATCGGGTATGTAAGAGTAGGGAGATCCGGACACACACGTTGCAAGCGTCGAGCGCAGGTTGCTGTGTTACTATTCGCAAATGGTCCATGCGCTTTTTTCCAGCACTGCACAATTTCATTTCGTTTTCAGAGCTATTCACTCACAACCGCGGCAACGGCGCAATACATCATGAACTCTTTTTTCGTTCGCGCGGGAATACGAAGAGATCTCTTCTTCCAATGCAGGACCATCATCATTAACCATAGCAGTTATTAGCACTACAGCATTACCGACAACCATAACGCCGTATCACATCACATCACGGAACACAACACGACAAGAGCATTAACGAAGATGCATCTCCAGGCCATCTCCATCACTTCGCTCCTCTCAACCCTTATCACAGCCAGCTCAGCCGCCATCGCAAACCCACAAACCCAGCATCTCTCCCATCCATTTTTTGCAAGTCCAAATCCAAATCCAGAATCGAATCCAAATGCCCTCAAAGCACGAACCACCCACGACGAAACCACAGCAACCACCACAACCACAACGCACCACTCCTCCTCCTCCTCCTCCAAAACTACCACTAGCTCAACTTCCACCTCAACGCCAACGCACAACAACCACAACATAGCCGTTGCAGAAAACGGCACCCTCTTCACACCCTCGACCCTGCACAACATCACGCTCTTCTCCACCCTAACATTCTACTTCTACCCCCAAAACTACTCCGTAATCCAATCCTCCTTCTCCTCGCCCTGCCACCCATTAACATACCCCAACACCTCCGACCAGCACCCTATCTTCAGCGACTTCGAATACACATCCACCTCCGGCATAAGTCGGGCTAAATTCGTGCTGAATATCACGAGTACAGAACCGCTGTGGATATATGGCTTTGATGGCGACGCGAGAGCTACGAAGAGCGCGGGGTATGGTGGAAGTGTCTGTGAGAAGGGAATGGTGATGGTTGTGAATCCGGTGAAAAATGAGGGCGTGAAGGAATATGTTAAGAATGCTGCGAGTGCGAATAAGGGGAAGGAAGTGAAGGCGCCGAAACGCGTTTGGGGAGGAGAGAGGATTGAGATTTCGGAACGGACGAAGGAGGAGTGGGACGGGAGACATAAACTTAACACTTCTGCGACTGCGACTGCGGCGGGGATGGGGACGGATAGTGAGGATGATGTTACGGATGCAAGTGCGAGTGCGAGTGATGATAATAACGATGATGAGAAGAGTGGAAGTGGAAGCGCGACTAGTGCTGGGACTGCGACAGGGACGAATGTAACGCAAACGCAATACGCCAGCAACGCCGTTCGCGTTCGAGGAATGAAGATTGGGAATAGTGGTGAAGGTTTAACAGAGAAGAGTTTTATGGCTGTTGTTGTGCTGGTTGGCGCTGGGGTTTTTGGACTTGGACTGTGACACAGAATACCTACTGAGTTGAGGTGTTGTATGGATGGGGATGGGGGATGGAGAGGAAGGTTCTTGTGGTTTGTTCTTCTTCTACTGTAGGTTGTATGGACGGATGCTTATGTTGTATGTTACACAGTGTACATAGAGAGAGGAGATGGAGTATTAATGGTTTTACTTTTATTCTATATATAGTAGATGCTGTCTTGCTTGCTCGATCGGTCGTGAAATGTTCGAGTGCTGCACACTGCGTCTGAGGTGATGATAGTGTGTTTTTCTAGCAGCAACTGCAACTGGGTCGCACTCAACTTGTGTTTTATTGGAAGAAAGTAACGAGAGATTTGAGGAATGCTCCAATCTCTTATTATTCTTCCGCCTACAGTGCTTGTGCTGCATCTTATCTTCTTGAACTCGAGTTTGTATTCCCCGAACACGTACAACAAATCAACGCTCTGGCTAGGCATATACTTATGCATCTAGATGTAGTATAGATGCTACTGTACATAGTTTGTTACGCATCCAGCTAAAGTTCTGCGACCACCGTACTAAAGCGCAAGGCCAAGTGGTGGTCCGGGCGTGTTAAGCTGGAATGCCAGTCCTGGTTGAGATTGGCGATCCAATTTCAAGCCGATGATGTGGGACCATGGCATCGAGCTGGTATTAAGACGTTTCTGGGTATGGATGCTGTGGTGAGCTTTTGTTTTATCGGTTGGCGTGTTTGTGGATTGTGGTGTGGTCTGCTGTCTTCCACCTCCTATTTTGGGTGAGGTTTGCTCTTTTGAACCCTGTGGTTTGTATCTATGATCATGAGGATGGATTTGCGGAGTCGAGCTTCTGGAGAACGAGAGATGGGCTGATTATTCGAGTAGTCGCTGGACCAAAATCCGTCATGAGAAACCTGATTGTCAAGCAATACCGTGAAAGTGATGTCGACACCCACTGTCAAACACAAGATAGGGCTGGCACATTCACACTCAACGACATACAAGAGACCACCTCCTCTTCTCCATAGAAGACTAATCATCATCATCAACAAACACCGCAGGCTCTTTCCGTCTCCGATCAACCCTAAACTCAAAAACATCCATCCGCTGATACCCCCCCGTAACATCATGATACTGCTTCCCCTCAACACACGCTTCCAAATCAAGATCCGCATAAAGTGTCCCCTCCTCGTTTTGCAGAAAGTCTTTCCTCTGCCAGCTATCAGTCCGTTCATCGTATATAGAACCTGGAATAAGCGCGCCAGTCGGATCGATGAACATGCTCGCTGCTTGGGGCGCTGCGTCAAGTTGGGCCCTGATTGTCTTGGGGTCGGTGCAGGCGGTGGATATGACTTCTTTACAGGATGCGCTTAGGTAGCCGGCGGACACGATGCCGAAGCATTTCGCTTCGAAGCAGTGCGCTGCTGCGCGGATTCTGTTTGCGGAGATGTTGTCGTAGTTTGTTGATATGTTTTTGGATGATGATGATTGGTCTGGAGTTTCATTTTCACTGGTGGTTCGGACCCGTGTAGGCCATATTGCGGGCCACGTTGAGATGTGGATTTGTTCGGCTTGAGTCATCAATGCGTAGCGAGCGAGGGGATTGGTGTTTTCACCGCAGATAAGAGCGCCGATGTTACCGAACTTCGTCTGTTGGACGACGAGGCCTGCGCCGTCACCGGGACTCCAGGTGAGTTTCTCGAAGAATGTTGGCATTAGTTTTCGATGGGGGCGGATGCGGATGCCAGAGTGCTTGCTGCTGTTGTCATGGGGGTCGAATAGGATGTTTGAATTGTATAGGGTTGCAGTGCTGTGGGGGGATTTTTCAGAGAATCCTATGTTGACTACGACGTTGGCTTGCTTTGCCGCGTCGCTGATCGCGGTGAGCTCAGGGCCGTTAGCGGCGATGGATTCTTGGACCATACGGTGGAAGAAGTCATGATTCTGGTGCGGTGCTTGGAGGGCTGACCAAACGGGGAAGGCTGGGATGAAGGATTCTGGGAACACGACTAGATTTGCGGAACGGCGTGATGCTTCGTGGATGAGGTTGACTGCTTTCTGTGTGGTTGCTTTGGCGTTGAGGAAGACTGGTGCGACGTGACATATTGCAGCTCGAATCGTCTTCGCAGTCTTTGCAGTAGACATGGTGTGCCCCAGGCAGAGAGGAGAATGCTGTCAGCAGAGGTTGTGGTCAACGATGGTCTTTGTCAATCGAGGTAGTCTGCTCGGGACGAGATTCATTGTCTTGGCGAGAACCGGGATTTGGAGATAGCAAACAGTTTCTCCGCAGACACTTCGTGCCAGTCTACCCCTAATTGAAAGTGGCCTTCGGAACGGTATTGCTGTTGCGGTCAAAAAATATTTGACTGACTCTCAGTGCCCGGTTCCGGCCAGAAGAAATCCACACTCCGCTGATGATGTGGAATTGCCACCTGCCACTGATATGGCAAGTGGTCGTCAAGTTTAAGGTCGCAAGTAGGGAATGCCACAACTTGCTCATTGGACACTATTACCGGCATCGTGTACCGTACATGACCAGGAGCGCATAGTTCGAGACGTTCTTCGAACGCTGTCCACTCTCCACTTTCTTGTAATTGTTTACGCACGCCAGCTACGTCTTCTGGATGGTACGGCCTTATAATCAAATTCGCCTTTTTTATGGCCGGAAGATTTGGTGTTCGAATCCGAATGAAGAAGCGGTAATCCCAGCAGAGCCAAGTGCTATGGCACACTCCGTCAGGTTGTACAGTGTCAAATGTAAGGGGCTGAATGTTGGCGATGACCTCAGATCGGCGCATTGCTTGACGCGACACTTGTAGTGCCTGTGTGCCCTTGCTTATAATCTTTTCGCCTACTGATATTGGCCGGAAATCGACCTTGTCAACCAAGAGGTGAGGTTCCTTGCCACTCTCTTGATCTGATACACCCGCGCCAGACAACAAGTTGAGAATGGATCTGGTGGTCGTAGGTGAAAGCTCCAGCGCCAGAAAATCCTTATTGATGGGGCTCGTAAGGTCGCAAAGCCTTGCTATTGCGAGGCACGCACCATGGAGCTCGTCGTCATCCATGTCCGGCTGAGGCTCCCGGAATGAGACATTTAGCATCCCGGATTCACGATATCTATGTGTGATTTGCATTTTCTGTGCGAAGTGTTTAGCTGCTTCGTAGGTCCTATCCAGTTGGTGGATCGCGCCGGAATGAAGTCGCTGCAATGATTCATCTTGTAAAGCTCGGGGTAGTTTCTTGTGACTTCTCAAATAACGAACAGCGTTGCGCAACGTATATGTGGGGTCGAAATTTGTCCTGTCAGAGACGAAGGGAACGCCAAAATGCTCACAGGTGGCAACTAGCTGGGCCTTGGTGAATTTCAGTAGCGGGCGAAGACACTCGGTGCCGTCCTCGCTGGAAGAGTACATCCAGGCCGATGGTGCTACGGAGAGACCGTAGCGTGGTTTACGGAGCACAAATGGTTGGCCTCCCAAGGTCGTGCCCATGTAGGGAGTGGGGCTCCTCAATGGCATACCTCTGAAGGCCCTCAAATCCGGACTTTCCCCCTTGGTGAATCTCATTAGGATGGTTTCCATCTGATCGTCGTGATGATGTCCTAAGAACAGTTGGTGAATGCCTAGCCTGCGTGCTGCGGTTATAATCTTTTGGTATCGGAAAACCCGTGCCATACTTTCGTTCTTCTGTTCCCTTCGTAAAGTGATGTTCAAGATGGTGGATGGTATCCCTAAAGTGTGAAGATTGTGCTGTACCTGGATTGCTTCTCTTGCGCTTTCTGGGCGCATTCCATGATCCACAATGAATGCCTGACTAGAGAAGGCCTTGATAGATGAGTTGTGAGGGTGGTTCATGTTGTGTAAGAGATAAGCCAGGGCCATAGAATCTGGCCCTCCACTAACGCAAACTCCGATCTTTCTAGCGGCTGGCACATCGGCCTGTCGACCCCTGGAAGAGGCGGGAGGAAAGCTCCATCTCATAATCTTGGTCAGTATGCTGGAGATATCGTCAGGGACGAGGTGGCGTCTGGCCGACATTTGGGGCTGATGGCCTTGTTCAGGGGACACAGCTTAAAGACAGCTCCAAAATCATCCTACACATCGAAACATGCTGCTTTTGAAGTCGAGTCACTCTCGACAGAGTTGAATAACACAAGTTGTAGACATGAGTAGTCACATCAACTTGTGTACGTGGCTGATGGCATACAGGTAGATTCTATTGTATAGGTAGGTATAGTGATCGGCAAAACTTCCTTTCTCAGTAGAAGGACATAATCATTACCTACTGTAGCTCGACAGTTGATACTCGTTGGTCTTCTCGCACGGATTTCTGACCATTCCTCAACTTCCATCCCGAATATAGATTGACGGCAAGAGCGTTCTGAATGGGAGACTGGTCCGGTATAATAGGGTGTGCAAAGCGTACCCTCCAGAGTCGGTACACTCCAGCCACCACACGGTTGTACTCGGCGACAAGGTCAATCACACGCGTAGCATCTTTAAAGAATTGGGACCTCGAGCAATTCCGTCAACAAGCCTTTGTCCCTCAAACGCCTCTATGCTTGCCTACATCTAGTGTGAACACACCTCCGGCGTGTACAAAGTGGTTCAACGGTCGGCAGGATGAAGATCCGAGTAGTACCGGTGTGAGGCAGCATGCTTCCACTATGAATCTATCCTTCTGGCAGCAATACGCTAGTACGATTGTGCCTCTAGAAATCACTTCACAAAATCCCAACGACAAGTCTACTAAATTTGAGCGCGTGGAAGCACCTTTGGAACTACTCCTCCGTCAAATCAACCATCCATCTTCATCGAAGACCTCGATCTATCTTGCCCAACAGGATCTCAGAGATTTACCGGAACCTCTGCAAAGCGACCTGCCAACACCTGATCTCGTTGCCACTGCTGGTCGAGGCGACTTGTACAGTTCTTCGCTATGGCTTGGCAAAGCTCCAACTTACACTCCGCTACATCGCGATCCAAATCCAAACTTATTTATGCAGCTGGCTGGTACAAAGGCCATCCGTCTCTTCCGACCTGAGGCGGGGAATGCCATATTCGAACATGTGCAGTCGTTGATCAATGCAAGCCACCAAAAAGGGTATCCCAAAACTTCGGAAAGCCGTGTCTCAGCTGCTTTCCGAGGAGAGGAGATGATGCAGGGCCAAGAGCGAGCGCTTCTACATGACCTAATATGGGCTGATGCATCTTCGCCTGCCTATCAAGAAGGTATCCAACGCCACGCATATGAAGCTATTTTAGGTCCGGCTCATGCAATGTTCATCCCACAGGGCTGGTGGCATACTGTAAAAGGCATTGGCGCCGGTGTCACTGCTAGTGCGAATTGGTGGTTCCGGTGATGCTTGGTCTCAAATGTGGACCTAGTTCTTCTCGGACGTATTCGACCCGTGCGCTCGAACTGCACTCAGCCTCATTAAATTTGTGTCCGCCACTTTCCCAGGAGTCTGAAACGATTCGATCGATTAATCGATCCGTCGTGCCAACTCCGAATATTCTCATTACATCCGGAAATGTGATGTTCTTTGTGGAGGTGCTCCACAGAGCCAGTATCGAGTCACTCATATCCAACCTCCACCATCAGATCCGGAGTGATAACGAAACAGCAGTCGAAACTGCTGAGCACAACGGTGTAATTACTTGGTCTGTAGCCTTCAGTCCCGAGTGCATTGTTCGAACATTGGGTCAACTGTTCCTGCTGGAGGTTACTTGATAGACGTGTTTGCGCCACCGACACTTCCTGGCGCCAAAGTTGAAATGCAAGAACCAGGAACTCGTATAGTCAACCTGATCTTCACAACAAGAACACGAGCTACACAGAGCCTATGACCACATGGCGTGAACTTTTCGCTTGGTTATGAGCTCCCCGATTTGCCTAGAGTGGGTCTCAGGCATTACGGAGCACTGTACTTTGAATTCGGGCATATTGCAGGGGTTACCTATCGTCCATTTGCTTTTAGCTCCGTGCCGTGCAGGGCCGGCGCCTTGTCCCGCTTTGCTGCCGAATCACCAGGCTTTGCATTATGCAATGCTTCTCGCTTCCAAGCAGCGACGTTGACATTGACTGGCCGGTAACAAGTTCATCATCCTGCTCATATCGAACGCACCAACCATGTCAACGACGACATCGCTTCCCTTGACGACCGCGAACTATTCGTCCACTCACCTCGATAACTGTCTAGCTGAACATGGATCATCATTCGACGATCACTTACACTGGTCAATCCTGGTCCTTGCATGCATTCCAAGTCACGTTTTAGCTGACACTTGCTTTGCTCATACCCTGGTCCACCATCAGCTTTCTGTCGCGATTTGCGTAAAATCACTGCAACACGCAAGCCTACTGTACAATGGAGACCCGGGCAATGGCACACCAGGATGGACACCAAAGAGTCAATACGCTAGACGGGTCTCTGTTCTTGGCTCTGGCGAGGCGTGCATGATGTTCCAAAGCCTTCTTGATTGAGCTTCTCTGCATATGTTCGACCTAGGTACAGTCACATCCAACCGATCAGTCGATCATCTAAACAGCGGGAATCTTTCAGTCCAACGTATATCCTTGTTTGAACGGCTACATTGGTTACCGTCGAACGAATCATGTTGACATCATGAACAACTCCCTTTCTTAACACTAGTAATTGAGGTTTCACTCACAGCGTGAAACTTCACACTCAACGCGTCTAGCATCGCAGTACAAGTATCCTGAACGCCACCCAGGCCTCCCACTTCTCAGTCCCACACCGGCACCATCTGCCAGACCTTATCCATGGATCGTATGGAGTCCATAACGCCGTAAACATGTTGATCAGGCAGACACGCATATCTACGCAAGCTACGGAGCATAACAGGGATAATCACAATATTATTCATGTACTGTATCACACGTGTCGTTCGGTGCTGTCCCTCCCGCACCCTCTTACACGCACATTCGGTGGTTTCCTTTCACCGCTCATCCATGCGGCTCACTACCCCAGATCCGCACTTCGCCATCCGGCTACTCGTCACAAATACTGTAGAACGACAACGTACATCACCTCCTCCATGCGTATACGCAAAGATCTACACAACTTTGGCAGCCTATTGTTTTAAAGGGGGAGGGCTAGCCATGCACCGAAGTGAGCAATGTGAATACTGTATTCACGCACGTAGTTTCATAGCGCACCGTACGTAGGTCTCCTGTGAATGGGCACGGGATCCCTGATGACAATGAAGTACTACATGCTTTAGTTGAGCTCTCAAATGTGACCGATTATCTGATGGTATTGCTGAGTATTACTTATACCCCTCCCAAGATCGTGTCATTGTCGCTCTCGTCGGTACGATTGACGGTTCCAGCATACTACTTAGCAAACAAATAGCTAGATACCTACTTCCTTATCAAACGGCCGTAGTCATCCCCCAAGTAACGCCATCCTCCATTCAACCCTTCCTCTTCCCTCTGACTCTACTCCCCACCCCAGCCTCATCAAACAACACACCAACGACCTCGTCAAAGATCGTGAACAACAGATGCTCGTTCAGCCGTTTATTATTCATGACCGCTATGATCCTGCGGCTTGCGGCTGCGGCATTCGATCTACCAACTACACTCCCGACCAGCTCTGGGATCAGCGTGTTGAGCACTGCTGCTGCTTCCTGTCTTGATGCGTCTTTTTGTAATTTCGTGCGTGCGGGGCCAGGTTGACGTATTGCGCGTTCTTCAGTTTTTTCGTTTTGAAAAGGCTGTTCGATGTTCGTGTCGGGTACTGTTATGCTAGTGAGTGGAAATATTGCGTTCTTCCCTGCTTCTATGTATCGCAGCAACGCATCGTCAGCGAAGAGAGCGGCGAAGGAGTCACGGATTTTGCGTTCGACTGTTCCGCCGAGAAGTTGGTGTAGAACGACGACGACGGCGCGGCCGCGAAGCCAATTGTTGCCGCGGTTGAGCTCGAAGATTTCGAGGAAGATATCGCAGATGGGCTTGACGAATGGTTCGAGTTCTTTGTCTTCGAAGGCGCGGAGTTCGGCCTCCGCTTCGGCCATGGAGTTTGGTTCAATGGCGATTATCTCGTCTTGGTTTCTGTTCGTGGTAGTCGTAACGGTACCTGCCGTGTTGATTTGTGTTGTGGCTGCAGAAATGAGGTTTTGGCCGGCCACAGATAGGGAGTCAAGCGCGGCTGCGTTTCCGAGGAATTCGTCCATCCCATCTGTAACGGAATTGTAGATGCGATTCACGATATCTTGAGCATTGATAGCGTTGACTGTGTTTCCATCCCTACTAGGCTGTGGAGAAATAGCTTGCTGTGAGAGAAAAGAGCGAAACTCACGGCTTCGGCAAACGTCGGGCATACGAAGAAGTTGTTGCATGTATCCTTCAAGCGCTACACGGCGATTGTGCAAAAACTGTTTTTGGAGCTTCATGACCATGCGTCGCCGAGGAAATTCGAGATTTCGTGTTGACGGATAGCGTTTTCGTAACCTCGTGTGTAAGTTGTGGAATTCACTATATCGGTGTGCAACAATCCATGAAGCAGCAGCCATTTGTTCACCTGCTGTCCTCTTGACCTCGATCACGTATACTGCATATTCTTGACCATCATCCTCACGGCCAACCATGACTGACTTGATGCTGATAGACGCCCGACCATACAAGCTGTTGTCGCTTTCTTGGACGATGTACTGTTGTCGTTGAAGTTCTTTACGACGAATCTCACGTTGTAAACTTGCTTTGGACTTTTCAAGAATACGCAATTCTGCGACATTGTTAGTCAATTCTGCTTTTCGTGTCAGTGTGTCGACGACTGCTTCTTGAGACACCAGTCGCTCAATATCATCAGATAATGTTGTGATAGCTTCTGCTAAACCAAGGTCACCAGGTGCTGCTTGATGGATTTCCTCTTCTAGGTTATTCTTCTTCTTGTTGTCGTCTTCGTGGTCAACATACTCATCTTCTGCAAACTTCTCTTCATCACCAAACAAGTCATTGTCCTGGAAAACACCAATTCGACCTGAGGGGTTGACTAATCCAAGAGTCGCCAAGCTTGGCTTGATTTTCTCCCCCATGAAACTATCCTGACGAGGCAGATCGTGTAATAAATCTGTGGAACTTCGAGGAGACCCATATGGCTGGTTAAGCTTGCGGCTAGCCTGTGGAGATGTGAACAGCATATCCGATTCGAAATCAGACATGCCCACACTGGGACTTTCGGTCATGATGTCGGTGAGGGCAGCTTCCATGCTCTGAATGACCTCGGACTCTGGATTTAAATCACCATTGAGTGATTCATTGCCAATGCTTTGAACAGAAAAAGCCAAGGGGTCGTTGTCGAGATCGTCATCAAACAAAGGTCGGTCGACATCTATCGATCTTCGGACAGGAAGCTGACTATCGCAGGATTTTGAGGATGCTAAGCTCTTGACATCTGATGACGATAGTGCCGCCCTTCGGAGATCTCTCGTTCTACTATTTGGTAATTGTGAACTTGCCCTTGTTAGGGGTGGGGTAAGGACTCTTGGTCTTTGAGGAGCAGGCTTGACGCCGGTGTTTCCATCGAGGTCACCATTTACGGCCATGCTTTGTTGCCTTTGACGCGGTTTACCCTCATCGGACGCGAGGAATTTGTAGTACAGATCAGATTTGCGGAAGCTCGGCAAGTACTTCTGCTCAAGATCTTCCAGAACTGCAGACTGAGAAGATAAGATAGCCATTCTCGCTGCTCGATATTGCTCCGATGTAGCTCTGCGACCTGCAATGAGAAATTCTTGTACTGCATCTTGAAATTCTGTTGGCACGTTCAAGTCCTTCTTCATAATATAGGTCTCGGCTATCTGAGCGATATCCAAGCGATCAGTATCGGACCATGAAAGGGTTGTGGTAGGCTGTTCTTCACCAAAATCATCCTCAAGTGGATTACGAAAGCCGTCAACGTTGATCCAAAATTGGACGAGTGACATCTTGGACTGTCTGTCCATGAACTCCATGAAGTAGGACAAGCCAGATGTGGTGTGCATTATCTCGACCAATGACCATTTATGTGCAAGACTCTTATCCTCATTTCGCTGGTCAGTAGTTGAGGTGTTAAGGATTGGGCCTGGTTCTGAGCTCGAGAGTTTTGCGATTTTCTGATCCAGGACTCGCTTACCCATTTCGAGACGTCGCAAATACACTTGATCTTGCCCTTCAACCAAACGCTCACGGGCAAGCTGGCTGGCTATCTGACTTCTGAACCTCCGAGTATCGGCCAATGTTTTCGTCCTCCTAATAGCTCGAACGAACCTCTCGAAAGCTCTTTCACTGTCATGTGCTTGCAAACGTGGCATCTCCATTTGTAATTGTCTTTTCGGGGGAGATGTCGTATGCTCATCCAGAGCAGCACGCATTCTCTTGACTGTCTTACGGTCCTGTAAAGTAGTCTTGCCATAGGCTTCCACGATCTGGTTCCACGTATCTGGATCGGCCAGCATCTGTAGAGTGGGAAACAAGACGGCGCAGGCAACAATTTCCTTGACAAGTACAAACACTGCACGACTTCCAATCATGTCCTCATCCAGCAGAGACGGCAAAATGCGGACCAGAACTTTTCGAAGATGCTCCTGCTGCAGGAACTTTGTATCCGAGTATGCCAGAGATGCTGCGGGATGCAGATGGCCCTCCCTGTACTTCCCGGCTATAGCAAGGTCCAACTCCTCAGAATCAGGAATGCTGCGATTGGCGACACGGCCACGCACAACTTTCTCGGCATTATCGAAGTCACGTATGTGGGTCGTCACAATCGGAATGATGCGTGCAACAATCACATCAACTATATCTTCTGACAGTATGTGGTCTCTGATCTCAATTAGAGCTGTTCGAATGTTCTTATCCACCTCATTGACAAAGACCGGACTTTGTGAGATCGTTTTGTACCATGAAGAAATGAAGTTTTGCAAGGCAAGATCGAGTAGTTGTCCAATTGCCTCGGAGATTACGAAGGAAGTCGGATGTAACTGGACAGCATTGTACTGTAGATCGGCGTCTTTACGCGCTCGATCCACCTTCCATGTCTTCGGAAGTAGGAAAGCAGGCACAGGTCGCCTTGTGATATGAGTTCTGGTTGCAATTTGTCTAGATGTGGTTAGGATAAGGAAGAATAGCAACAGCAAGGCTGTCGCAAGGCCGAGAAAGAAGGCATTGGCAATGTGTCTGAGGACAGGCACGAGTCTGACCGCAAGACCCCACGCGACGAGGGCGACAAAGCTGGCAAGGAAGAGCTGTGAGCGTTCAATGGTCATCATCACCACTCATGACGAGGAACTACTGGTGGCCAGTGGCCTAAGCCACCTTTCGGCACATAACGAGCGACGTCGAGCTAGCAGCAAGTGAGGCTCAATACTCAGCTCACCATGGTGGATCATACATCGAGTATGAACACAATGAACGGCATGGTAGTAAACAGTCAACCAGTCCTGGGCGCAGGGAGTGATGCACGTGACACAGACATCCATCGATAAGCTTCGGTACACCTTCCGAGATAGTATTCTTGGCGCTCAAGTTCCATATGAAGCCACCAATGTTATATTCATCCTGCTTAGGTACTGACATACTGTACAGCAAAAACCTCTAATACTGTGCTGTGACTCGCTTGGAAAGCATCTGCTTTTGGACCGGACGGGACACAAACATTCTTACATGACACAGGATTATGACACTCTTCAACTGAAGCGGCATCCACGAGCCATACCCCAACCCAGGTTTCATCCCGGTGCCAGCAAGGCTGCTGTTGTCCAGACTCGGTTTTCTCGAAGCAGTGAATTCGTTCTTCCAACAGTCTCAGCTTGCAAGTGTCAACCTTACCGGTAGCTACTATGCAAATAGCCGTGATAGTACATGGTTTGGATCATAGGCAATGGCCTCGGTCGAGCATAAATTTTACTTCGCCTTTAACTAGCTCTTCAATGGAGGACTTAATTGCTGCTCTAATGCCATTGTTCTTGGCTCTTCTCTGGGCTGGATTTAGAGCCTTGAAACCCTTCCACCAAGATCAATCGTAGCTGACTTTCACGTTTAGCAAGGTACTCCCAGAAGTGAGGTATTGGCAACAGTTTCGACAAATGCTGATGGACATCTTCCTTGTCGAAAGCCTGCGTGATGACTTGGTTATGATGCATACTACGAAGCTTATTACGATGCATTGACACCAGACTATTTATTCACAAGACAACCACATACAATAGGCATTGAATATCAAATTTCGGTGAAATAATCCAAGCTCACCTGGGGGGAGCCTCCGACAACAATCATGCTAAAGCTACACAAACAGCAGCTGTGCTCCGTGTTGGAGTAGCGGTAACATGAATTGGCAGCTGAAGGTGCTTTGCACAAATGTAATCTAAACCGGAGCAGAATACGAAGCAATATCAGGATCTTTCGGATAGAGCTCGGCCAAGTATGAATAGGAGAGAGCAAAGCTTTGATTCACCATTGAGGTTGATGCTTTCAACGTACAGTCCAGTACAGCACTGTAATTCAAGTAGCTTCTAAACTTGATTCGAAGCCGTAACCGCCTGAGCTCGAACGATAATGCCACTGCACAGTATTCATAGTTTGCTGTATCCTTGTTTAACTTTGCCCCTGCACGAATGCTCCGACCTGTATCTGGCAGTGGCCGAGCGCGAACCGCAGTAGAAGTTAATGACAAACCGGAGTGTAGTCCGTGTATGGTTTGATCACGAACCAACTTGATGGTCGTTGTAAGCCCATTACATATGTAGTGAGCTTTGAATAGATCTTGCCCTTGCGATGCCTGTTGTACGTTGTCTGCAGTACGAGCTTCGCAGAAGTTGACGCACCTACACGAGAAGAAGAAGGTGCTTGAGCAGAGTGCATAGTTCGGTGGAGGGCCAATAACCCAAGCAAAAGTGGACGACGCGTGCAGAGACAAAACGAGGTGGGGATCAACCTGCAGAGTCAGGCGCGGGCGGAAGTGCAATTAGCTCCTTCCGCGCGACATGCATAAACTCAGCTGACACAGGTGCGAGCAGAGGTGCTGGAGACGGCCCCGTTCTGGCCACCAGACGGGGAGGTCCGTGATTCCGCTGTGGAACAGCTATGAACTGGTGCCTGAACGACGCTCACGGTCTTGTGGCAAGAGTGTGCCTCATTGTGGTCTCCAGAACACGCCTCAACGAACCGGTAGGCAAGTCCCGATCCATGAAAATGGCGCGATATTATGTCTGTCCATTGCTACAATTAGCCAGACGCTGGAGATGACCAATGCCTCAAGGTGGTCCTGGCAAACACCAACGAACGCGGCGCGCCACGGTGCTTCATGGTGCCGGGATATTGTAACACGGAGTCTTTACGATCAAAGCACCGAAGTGTGATCGTCGGTTCCACCTCCAGAGCGCTTCTTACCATCGAGGGAAGTGTAGCTGGCAAGCGTTCCTGTCGTGTGCGAAACGATCTCGATGGGGGAACTCGTTGGCTTTAAATAATCGAGCAAACAACCCACCAAGCAGGTTCTACCTGGAAGCTCTTCCGACCAACGTGTGATATACTAGATCGGCAACTAAAGCCTATCAATTAAGCGCCTTGTCGGAGCCTGATGGCTAGCAACACTTTTCAAGCAGTCAGTCGATCTTCAAGCATGCGAGCAACATGTGAGTGAAATGGGGCTAGCATTAAAGAATAGGCGTGGTTACACAGAACCTTGCTTGGCTGCTGTCCCGTGCTGCGCTTCGTCAACCCAATCGCTCGCTTGTGGCTGTCTAAAGCATGGCCTAGCCCAGCCCCTGTACCCACGCTACCCAATCCGGGGGCGCTAAGTAGGGCCGCCTCCCTTGCAAGACTACGCAACAATTGCTCATTGCGTGGGTCAACAAGGAGAAAAATAGGTCTGCTTTCCGGTTACAAAACCAAGCTGGAACTTGCCGACTACCAAAGTACCTTTTCATGTCCGAATCTTCTCATGTAGTCAACTGGCAAACCTAGAGTCCGAAAGCCTTGTTTTTCAGTTTGTCAAACGTGCCTCTCAACTTTGTGCGAGGACTATCGTGCTTCAGACTCAACAGCAAACATCTACCAACATCGATTCAGATACGTAGCCTATGAATTTCAAACGCCCCTTCGATCACAGCGTCGATTCACCAGGAGCTTCTCATTGTACGCAAACAAAATCATCTTTCCATCCTGACTGAGCACAACCTGCAATATCATTCACTGGCTCACCCTCATACCTATGCATCATTCCCACGTGTGTACACGCAAACCGACGTTTTGGCAACAACGATTGGATACCTGCCATCATGATTGTTGCTCAATATAAGAGTACTCCATCATCATCATCATCATCACCATTGCAGAGATTCTCCTTCCAACTGGGATCTCTTAACTCATCAAACGGGAAACGCTCACGTTGCCGTACGGTTTTGAATTTCCATCGTGGTCCTGCTGATCCAAACAGACTCATACGCAATATTGAGGATGGCAGGTCAAGGCCTAAATTCTATTCAAGAGGATGTGATGCCAACTTTACAGCCAGAATCTCATGCAGTCCTTGATCCTGTTTTCTTCGAAGATGAATCCACACCTCCAGTCTCGGTGCAAGGAAGCAGTACACCAAGGACCGCATCGCAGAGCTCAACCGATGATCCAGGAACCTACCATGTGATCAAGCTATCCAGCATCGAAGACGTAATGCCTCGAGCGTATATTCGAATATGCTTCGTCTACCACCTCCCGGAGGAGAAACTGTTGTATCCTGCCATTGATAATCTGCGAGCGTTCGTACGGCAGACAATTGATGCCAAACCTTACCTGGCAGGCTATGTGACGGATATTGAGACCACTGGAAACAGGGCGCGTCGCTCGGAGCTTCGATTTTCAATGCACGATTTCCTCAACTATCCTCTCGTCGAGACTAAAGTTCTGAGAGATGACGACGGAAAACTCCTCAGCTATGCCGAACTCGATGAGCAAAGATTTCCACCTAGCCGAATTCGACCGGAAATTGTTTCTGCTCTGCAGGAAAACGTAGGGCCAGAGGACCGAAGTGCTCCAGTCTTCCGAGTTCAGGCAAATATACTTCAGGGTGGACTGATCATCTCGTTTTATCTTCATCATTGTGTCTCTGACGGTACAGGCTTTGACCTGCTTACCACAGGTGATTTGATGCATGACTCGTACAGTTTCAACCGAAACATGGCAACTGAACACCTCATGGTCGTAGCGCTTGAAGACCGTCTGAAATTGTTTGCTGCACAGATGACAGCAATCCGGTACAGACTCTCGGAAGCATCACCGAACCAGATCAATACTCGGCAACTCCAAGCTCGACGCCGAGATCAGATACCACCATTTCCTCAGAGCAAGCCTGGAAGAGGCTGCATTATCAACATATCCTGGCACAAAGTCGAATCAGCATACTTATCCTTCACCTCCAACGCCACAACCACAAAGCATACTCGGCAAAGTATTTTGATGGCACTCTTGTGGCGACACATGACTCGAGCCCGTAGACCATCGATATCAGAAAGTCTCGATGTCAAGACTTCAAGGCTGTTTGTTCCTGTTGATATTCGACAACGATTAAAGGAACCGTTGTCTCCAGCGTACTTTGGATCTGCAGTTGATTCAGCGACAGCAAGACTTGACCTCGATGCTCTGACCGAGACTGGTGGTAAGAGCCTCGAAGAAATCTCGGAAATCATCCGTGAAGCCATTGATCGGGTTGACGACTCGTATGTACGAGAATGTATCGCATTTGCAAACTCAGCCGATGCCTTGACTGATGTTTCTGATATTCAAGCCAGTAACATGAACAGGTCTACTGGCGCTGACATGTACATTACCTCGTGGCTGAGGCTTCGAAGTTATAAATGTGATCTGGGAATGGGACTTGGGGGACCAAGTTGGGTTCGCAAACCGTGGAGTAGGGATCCCGGATCTTGCATCATAATGCCTCTGAAGGATCCTTCTCCAGATTGTTATGAAGCCGTTATTCAGATGACCGAGGTTGATATGGAAAGGTTGCTTAATGATGGAGAATTTATGGATTTTGTGCTAGGGGTAGTTGACTAATTGATCAACAAAAAGTGTTGGACCTGTAAGAGCTCACAGTAAAGCTGGTCTTTGCATTGAACAAAAATTTGGGGTTATGTGCGAACACAATCGACTGACGATTTACCATTAGCAGCAAGCGAGTTCTGATTAACAGGGATGGATAGTGATCCCCTTTGTATTGAATAAAAAATCAACCTACAGTACAGTACCGCTTTCCGCTTTCCACTTTCAAAGCTGAAGAAAAATGTAGTCCACTGCGTACCAATCACGAAATGCGATTCGACCATTTCCTTGATAATCACCCCCCTGGAGGCAGCATAGCAATGTGACTGGTGCAAAAGCGAAGTACAAGCGCAAGTGTGCTGTCACGTGGGTACGCGTCACAAAGACGTACCCCACGTTCGCGTTTTCTCGCGTTCATTGCCACTGCACGTCGTTTGCCTTCAAGTCTTCCTCCATTGTACTTCGTACACCACTCACAAAACTGTCGACCACCGTTGCTGCATAAGTCACCTTTTTTTCTGATATCTCGGGATCACAAACACACCATCGATATGACGCAAACTGAAACACCACAAGAAGAGGAATTTGAGCAGGGAGCAGGACCAGGCGCACCTATTCCAATCAATCAACTCATAGTAAGTCTCGAATGTATGCGGCAGCTCTTGGACGCATGCTGATAGATTTTAGGGCGTTTCTGGTCTAACAGAACGAGATATCAAGCTTGTTCAAGATGGTGGCTTTCACACAGTCGAGTCCATCGCTTACACGTATGCATACGCTTCTCGTCTGAGCTGACAATGTGCTTACATTTTTGACAGACCGAAACGTATGCTTGAACAGATAAAAGGCATATCAGAGGCCAAGGCAGCCAAACTACTCGCCGAAGGTAAACGCCGCTGAAACATCTTGATAGCCTGATTAAACTAATGCTTTCCAGCTATGAAGCTTGTCCCCATGGGATTCACTACAGCTACAGAGATGCATGCTCGTCGAAGTGAGCTGATCTCAATAACGACCGGGTCAAAACAACTCGATACGCTCCTGGGTGGTGGGATTGAAACAGGTTCGATTACAGAAATTTTTGGCGAGTTCAGAACAGGGAAGAGTCAGATCTGTCACACGTTAGCAGTAACATGCCAGTTGCCGTTCGACATGGGTGGTGGCGAAGGCAAGTGCTTGTACATCGACACAGAAGGCACATTTCGACCAGTGAGACTGCTCTCAGTGGCCAACCGATTTGGTCTAGAAGGTGAAGAGGTTCTCGACAATGTCGCTTACGCACGAGCATATAATTCAGAACATCAATTGCAACTGCTCCAGATGGCAGCTCAAATGATGACCGAAACACGATTCTCCCTCCTTATCGTTGACTCGGCCACCTCTTTGTACAGAACAGATTACAATGGGAGAGGTGAACTCTCGTCGAGACAGTCACATATGGCCAAATTTTTACGCACACTTCAGAGGCTGGCAGACGAGTTTGGAATCGCAGTGGTGATTACTAACCAAGTGGTCGCACAAGTTGACGGTGGCCCCAGTGCCATGTACAATCCAGACCCGAAGAAGCCGATCGGCGGAAACATCATTGCTCATGCTAGTACAACGCGTCTGAGTTTGAAGAAAGGTCGAGGCGAGACACGAATATGCAAAATTTACGACAGTCCTTGCCTGCCAGAAGGAGATACTCTGTTTGCCATCCAAGAACATGGCATAGATGACCCGGCGCCGAAGGATATGGAGAAGGACTAGTCCGTACCATGGATCGTGTTCAGTGTATGTAGATTCTCCTCGAGCGTGGTGTTAATGATCGGAGTTACTGTATGACATGAGGTTATGATGCCTGATACATATAATGATCTGTGATGAGAAATGGTCAAACTATACCTACCTACCTAATGACACGACGAGCTGAACTTTAATTTGCAGCCATGATTCGGTATTCCAAGTATCGTTTCAATGATGACTGCAGTTTGCACAACTTTGGTGCCTTCCGGACATGGCACGCTAGGACACTCCATATGCTGAATCAGATGTGGCCGTGGTGGCTCAAACGAATAAACTCGTGAGATCGAGATCCACCAGCCAAGATCTCAGAGGAGATCAGCAATTTCACAGCCACAATTCCCACCAATGACAGACCGTATCAAAAGGAGTGCGAATTCCTTGGCTTCTGGGCATCCCTCCATTCCAGCATCTTGCGTATATTTAACTTCAGCCAAGACGCTGTTGCTCGTTGCGATGTGCATGTGCTGTACAAGCACCTGCTGACTTTTATGTAAGGATGCTTGGACGTGCTTGGTATTGCCACTGCGCTCAGGCGTTGGCAGACTTGGCTCTTCCTGTCTTGACATGGTAGGGTGATAGCTGCTCTTCGCGTTTGTCCCTGTTTTCATGTTGTACAACCACCGTTCCGTTTGAGGCTACCTTTTCAATAGGACCTGGCCTCGACGCGACATAGTGGCTGTCGGCTTCCTATCTTGTCTACCTACCTACGCTTCGCCTTGATCACTACCACATTCGTTTGCTTTGAATTCTGATCTCCCAAGTGATTTCACGATGTCCACAGGCTACCAGTATGACAGTGCTGGCTATTCGACAGCGCAGCAGCCGAATATGCAGTCGCAACAGTATAACAACTCAACGTATGGAGCTGCTCGTGCGCCCGGCCGGTTCGAAGTTCTTTGCGGTCCCCTTATCAACTACCAGCACATGACATATCACGAATCACAGGCAACATGGCATGGTACTGTGTTGATAGTCACAAAACCGACAGATGCGCAACCTCAACTCGAGTATGGACCAGCCGACGCAAGAGGCAGGAATAGGAATGTAGAGGGATTGAGGCTCTACCAAGATCCCAATAAGGCGTTCTGGCGCTTCTCTTTGGAGGTACCGTTATCAAACACCGAAACTCAATGGACATACAATATCCCAGGCGTCACATTTCTGTCAGATGTACATGGGAAAGACGGGACAAGGTCATTCTTTGTGCCGGCGTCGAGCGAGTCAATGCGCATCATGTTTCATTCTTGTAATGGCTTTTCTGTCGGAACGGATGAAGATTTTTGGTCAGGCCCTGCTCTTTGGAACGATGTCCTACGAACTCATGAACAGCGGCCTTTCCACGTCATGGTTGGTGGTGGTGATCAGATCTACAACGATGGAGTCCGCGTTCATGGACCGTTGAAGTCATGGACGGATATCAAAAATCCTCACACGAGACGATCATTTCCATTCGATAATAATATGCGAGCAGCTTGTGACCAGTTCTATTATGAAAACTATGTTCGATGGTACAGCACGGAACCTTTTGCGAGCGCGAACGCAGCCATACCTCAGATCAATATCTGGGATGATCACGACATCATTGATGGATTCGGCAGTTATACGGATCACTTCATGAGATGTCCCGTCTTTCGGGGTATTGGTGGTGTGAGTTTCAAATACTACTGCCTTTTCCAACATCATACCGCACCTCCAATTTCGACCTTCACGACCGATGCTCCACAGACCATGCATGCAGGTGCAAACGGAACAGCTCAGGCAGATCCGAGACAGACCGAGGGTTGTTATGTGTACAAGCGAACAGCTGATGATCCCAGCTGGATCGTCGGGAGGACACCCGGGCCGTATGTTGAAGAAAGGTCACGAAGTTTGTACATGAGATTGGGCAGGAGAATCGCGTTCTGCGGAATAGATGCTCGAACCGAGCGTACACGAAGACAAGTCAACTATCCTGATACATACAACCTCATCTTCGACAGGCTCGAGAGAGAAATCACAGCTGCCAACGGGGACATCAAGCACTTAATCCTCCTTCTAGGTGTACCAATTGCGTATCCTCGTCTTGCATGGCTGGAAAACATGCTCAGTTCTCCGATTATTGCGCCGATCCGATTGCTCAATAAGAGATTTGGCGTCGCTGGGGGCTTCTTCAACAATTTCGATGGGGGCGTTGACCTGCTCGATGACCTTGATGATCACTACACAAGCAAGCTCCACAAGGACGAAAGACGGGATCTGATTGTCCGATTGCAAGCTCTATCTTTGAAATACATGGTGAGGGTGACCATTTTGGGTGGTGACGTCCACCTCGCCGCGGTTGGACGATTCTACTCGAATGAAATGCATACCGACTCTGCAGAGCATGACCCGAGATACATGGCCAACATCATTTCTAGTGCTATCACCAACAAGCCACCACCAAAGGCAGTAGCCAACCTCTTAGCGCGACGTAACAAAATCCATCATCTCAAAGACGGCAATACCGACGAGACTCTTCTCCCAATGTTTAACGAGCAACCAGGAGGCGTGATGAAGAGCGCAGCAAACAACAAATGTACGATGCCCTCCAGAAATTACGCCTGCATCACTGAAATACCCGAGTCTGCGGCCGCTTTCGATGCACGAACCAATGGTATCACTAACGGCGAGAAACTCATTCCGGTAGATAACACCGGCTTGACAGGCAAATCCCGACCCCATCATGGTGACAAGCGCAAAGGTCGACATCCTCTACACGAAGGTGAAGTGGGTGCTGGCACGAATCATCCAGCGGCAGATGGTATTAATAATCAGGGTCCCGTGAAGGGAGGGCTGAACGTGAGTATCCGCGTTGAGATCGACAACTCAGATCGTCAGGGTCGTACACAGGGATATGGATTGACAAGTAAGTGTGCATATTTTAAACTAAATTGATGAGTATATTGCTAACCATGCGACTGCTAGTCCCGAAACTCACGCCTGTGGGAACGTATTAATATGGTTAAGTATGAGGTCACCTTTCTTTACAGCATTGGATATATTCAACTGCTGAGGAGTCCAAGTTGAAAGGTCGACGCGGCCGGCTGAGTCGCTGGTTGACAGTGTCTGCTGACGCAACTGCCTGCATCGTTGTGTTCCCTCCTATCAAGTTTTCTTATTATTGTCTTTTATAGATACCCCTTTGCTACCTCGATACGGTAGCCTGTTATTCCTGTTTTATCTTCTACAGAAAATCATACCTATTTATATGGCCTCTTCTTTCTAAGGACATATACGTAGGCACGGCAGTATCTGGTGGTGGCTCGCTTTGCTCTCTGTGTAGTCGTGACCAGCGTTGGTAAGACAACTCATTGCCTGTAGTGTGGAGGTCTGTCCTGCTACTCTGCTGTAATTCTGCTGTTGATGATCCTTGGATTGCGCTCGTCAACTTGCCTGCAGGGATGGACGACTGGGATGGACAGTAGGTAGGTAGGTATATGTAGAGAACTGGTGCATTCGTGCATATCTTACGTATAGTAAGAAACACATACCGCGCTTATTGGTTTGCTATTCATGGAAGATGGACTACAGTAGGTATATCTTGTAGGTATGTGATTTGATAGATGGATGTCCAATTCTGCATGCATGCTTGCGCGTGTGCTGTAAATCCTGTGTTCTAAGTTTCAATTACATTTTCGCATATTATGTATGTGCTGTACTATACTTTACGTGTCTCACAGAATTGCATTCAGATCATGCGTTCCCACCCACAACAATAGTCTCATCCCCACCCCCCCTCTCTCGCTGCGCCATCGCACCACTATCCACCGCCAATGCACCATCCCCAGCGTCCTCACCCTCCCTATTCTCAACAG
>Ga0115846_100182_pt1 | contig 32090 bp, 26 predicted proteins | sample InSIn5gowninarea_2_FD_83860 | JGI IMG/M metagenome (GOLD analysis project Ga0115846, IMG submission 83860) | reverse complement strand
ATCTAAGCTTGCTCGTACCAAAGTCACCTGTCGTGCTGTAACCTGGTGCTCCAAGGATGTCAGCTGTGAGTCGTGTTATAGAGCGTTGCCATCTCATGAACGACCGAGCAAGTCGATATCGTTAGTGTTCCTCGAGACGATCTAGCTCAGAGCCTCCTCCCACCACGACTTCCATCAAGAGGATCGGATTCCTTCTGTGTCTGAGTGGCCAGTGACCTATGACCGCAGAGAGATCTTAGTAACCTACTCTATTTAGTTGCTAGCCTACGTGACTCTATTACCGATTCTCGCTCCGCCGCCACCTCGCGGGTACACATAAAGACACGCCTCGAGATGAGATGAAATTCATGTCCGTAACCTCTCGACTTCCATGCTATCTGCACTTCCAAGACGCAGGCCCGGCTACGATGCCGGCTTCCACGCCTAGCGTCATGCCTCAGGGAGGTATTTCAGTTGCTGCGACTCGGTCCGCCTTACCGTCATCTTTGGAGACTCCAGTTGCAGATGCCGCTCGGATCGAGAGTAACAGGTATAAGTTGCCACTCGTAGCGGCCACAAATTAGCTCCACCTATGACATGGGACAAACGTCGCTCAACGGCGTTTGCGAAGGACGTATTGCCTCAAGGTAAGGCCCAAAAGCTAGCTCCCGAAGACACTAGTACCCTGCCGTAGTCTTGCCCAAGCTCTTCGAACAAGGCTAGAGGCCGAGAAGAAGGAAAGCTGGTAAAGGAAGGCTTTCTCGGGATGAACTGCAAGAAAGCCCCAACAACCGGAAGGGCAGATGGAGTGCGAAGACCCACTGCTAATAACGGAACTCAATGACGCCTAAGGAGAACCCATGCCCTAAGCGCAACGCCGGATTCATGCATCCGTGCTGCGCAGAAACGGGATGAGAAGGCTACGAAGCAGAGAGCAGAGGTGTTGGATGTGTGTTGAGCAAGACCAAGAACATGTGGGATATCGAAGCAATGGGACTGAATTCATCCTACCGGAACTGCCCTTACTCGTTGGGCGGTTAGTTAAGCGAGCTTTGATCAAGAGCAAGCTGTTCGCGAGCCAGGCGAGGCAGTTGGGTAGAAAACTATGGCTCAAGAGTGAGGGACCAGATGATTATGGAGCTAGTACTCGCTGAAGGATTGGTTGAGATTATGAATAGTATGAACGAAAGGCACGACGGCAAGATGAGCAACGCTTCGTCTGAATCATTTGACGGGGTCGAATCTGACCTTACTTGGTAATGCTAACGTAAGCGGATTCGACCTCTACAGCTCTTTTCAAAAGTCTTGACACAAAGGTGCCGACGAAATTCCGAGCATCGCGCCCCACCAAAAATCGTATGAATAGCGATGTTTGTAGTTATAGCTGGCCACAACAACGTTAGATAGCCTTATAGCGCTTGCTTCTTATACTTCTCACCTTGCCTAATCAGGCCATATATATAGATACCGTGGTGTTGACATAGCTAACGAGCCGCGTCGCTTAGGCCGTGACCGAGTACCAAAGTAGCGCCTTGCCTCATAGACTAATGTAACGCCTAAACCGTGGCAGAGCTACGAAGAAGCCTACGAAGGCTCGTAAGAAGTAGTAGAAGTCTAGCTCTCCTTAATAGCCTCATCGACGACCCGTAAAGGGTAAGGCAAAGGCTCCTACCCGAGCTATAGCGCCTCCCACGGCGCCTCTAACTAGACGATTACCTGCTCCTAATGAGGCGTAAGTAGCCTCGGCCGCCCCATCTACTAGTTAGGAAGGTAAGGCTTGCCATAGAGCTTAATATAGAGGAGTCTACGGTATATAGTTAACCTAGAGACCCTAGTAGTAGCGACAATATCACATGTAGACTCGCCATCTGTAGCGAGAGCGATGATTAGCCGAATAGCCTCATCTGTAAGAGCTAACGGCATAGTAATCAATTGTTGTGGCCAGCTATAACTACAAGCATCGCTATTCATACGATTTTTGGTGGGGCGCGATGCTCGGAATTTCGTCGGCACCTTTGTATCAAGACTTTTGAAAAGAGCTGTATCTTGCATTCATGTTTGCCGTGCAAGTCATGATCTATGGTCACCACGCGTTCTTTGGAATATTCGATCTTACTTGGAAACCCACAACCCTTCTAGCGGCTTGAGCGAGGAGTCTGATTACCAATGTGTCGAAGCTCATAACCAAAGGGACAGTGGAGTACAAGATGCGAAAAGCTGTGCCCATCCATCTCAAAATCGGGCCATTATACGTCCCACATCAATGGCGTGCCCATTCTTTGCGCTTGTCAGAGCGTGACGGAACGGGAACCAAGGCTACAGAATGTGAATGAGTGATCAGATACAGGCGGAGCATGTGAAAAAACGCGGAAAAGCGCTTTGCCCAAGGCAAAAGAAGTATGAGATAGCAAGGAACTAGGAGTCGGAGAGCACCACTAAGGCGTAGTGAGGCCTAGAAGACTTTAATTTTGTATGTAGGGGTGGCAGTGCTAATCTCTAGCGTTTGCGCACCAGCCAGGCCTTTGTAGAGAAAGCGGAGAGATTAGAGAGCCATCCTTCAAATCAACGTGATGGATGTCGCGGAGTACAGCGACGAAATAGAGGACGCTTAGAGGGAGATGGAGGTTGGTCGGACATTCTGGCTACCCCTTTTGGTTCTAATTGTCTCTCTCGGAAACCACAATCTTGAACGCATCCGATCTAGTTCGAGGTTGATACGGGTGACTTCCGCGCGCGACATAGTGGTAGTAGTCGGAATTCCGTAGCTGAGAGCAAATGGCGCGGGAAAATAGGACCTAAAGCTCTCAAAGTAGTCTATATTCTCGTGAAGACGCAGGCACCGCTGTTGTACGAAAGGGTCTGCGCCCCGTTCATCCACCGTCTAAGGGTTGCCCTCCAAAGAACGGGGCGGAGAGATCGGTTTGCAAAGACTAGTTTGTAGCGATAGGTCTAGATGGCTCGATCTCTAGGTTCGAATTCCAGAGGCTGTCTTGGTCAATTTTGTTTTGAGGAGTCATTCTGGAAAAGCTGGTTAGAAGAGAACGATTCGATCTAGTCGGTTCGGAGATGAATCATGGCATTACGAGACAGATTTATTGAAACGCCAACTATGAAGAGTAAGACGGGTTTACGTAGAGACACAGAGTCACAACGGTAAGGAGCATCGCGAAGGAGAAGTATTAGAGTTGAAAAAGTTGGAGGAAAAGCGAGCAAATAGAGAGTGCGAGTATGCACGCACACGCAGGCTATGGTAACAAGTTACGGAAAAGCTAATGGCTCTACCAAGTCGTCGTATGCAATTAATTAGCAGGATCAATGATAGACGTGCCATCTCTTCCTAGATATCACGGGCGTGTCCTAGTTCGACCATGAAAAAGACCTGGATCCACTCTAGTAAGCTGGCTTTTGACTCGAGACTATAGCTCCGCTGCAATCACCTGCTTCACCTCCATGAACTATATATGGTAGCTTGACATAGCGGAAACCTCTCTTGCACACCTGGCCTAGATATAAGGCCTACACTAATACGTTGTTCGTCATTCCACGGGCGGGTTTCTCTATTCTCAAAGCAACGGTATTAAGGGGCCCGAGTCTCGAAAGAAATCGAATGGCATAGGATAAGACGCCGTCACGTTATTTTTACCGAGGAAGAGGAGGCTGTCCTAGTAATGTCAAGGAGATTGTAGCGAGTGAAAGTATGGTGGGAGGATTTCGACTGGCAGGTAATGAAAAATCGTCATTCCGGTTACGCTAGAGAAGAGATGGTCATCTTGGTAGGTAGCGTAGTCCGTGGAAGTTGACAGTCCACTCTATACTGAAAGCATCAAGGTTCCATGGTTGAAGCTCATTTTAGAAGTTGCTGCCCTGAAAACAAGCAGTCAGAATCCCAAGTTAGGACAGTAATCGAGCCTTCATATCTAAGCACTTTCCGACGAAGGGCGGCGTGTGAGGACGACTTTCGAGCGCAGTGAAAAGAAGCCGCGGCCTGCAAACTCCTCGAAGTAAAAGAGTTCTCGAAGGGCAGGTGTTGAAGACGCGTCGCCGCAGGTCTTGAGTGAACCCTTCCTCTCGCCAGCAGAGCACTGCGACAGATCCGTCGAAGGTGATCTCTGCAGGTATGCACGCATTGTAGCTCTACGATACTGTCCCGATGGCGCAGCCTCAGATGTCCCGTGCTAGATGACGCTTTGCTCGGTAGTGCTTTACTCGATGGTGCCCAACTCGGGGGGTTGCGGTTCGGTTTAGTGTAGTCCTTTCAAACGTGGTCTCGTGCGGCGAGTGTTGGTTTACCTGGAGCCTGTCAATTATAAGCACTTCGAGACTCCATAGTGATGGCCTCGCTTACCTATCCCAAGTCTTCCCCTTCCTCTACTCGTTTCGTCACATGCTTGGGGCTCATACACTTAAGGTCATCGCTCTACCTTCCACGCTTGCGGAGTAGTAACCACGACGCTACTGTAAGACTTTCGGACGGAGAGCAAAATTCTATAGAAAACATCGTATGTGGCTTCGCTGCAACTAGATAGTGCTTGCGACCTCAAACAATGCGAACAGGAATCTTCTCGCGAGTTTAACATTTGTCAAAGAATGAAGGCGGTACAAACACTAGCGCATATCTCAATACATTATGACGCGTTTATAAGCTTGTTGATCGATCTAGAAGAATGATTTCTATACGAATGAAGTGGAACACTTGATCTCTGACTTGTCGTTGTGTGTGCTCAGCCTAGCCATCATTAAGAGTGCGTTTGGAGTCGAGTATGCAGCGGTTTCGCAAGCGTTGTCGGCTCGAGTACTACGTGTTTGATCGCCTGGTTTATGTGGAGCAGCGAAGACGGCGGACGGAAGAAGAACCCTGAACAGCCCCTTTAGTAAAGTACTTTTTCTACCTGACCCAATGGCTTGGCTTCGCAGCAGGTTTCGTGCAGATCGTAGATCCGTGTTGTACTTGTTGAGGGCGTGGAGAAGTTGTAAGAACCCACCCAAAGTAGCCTGATTTATTGTAGATTATATGCAAACTCTTGGAGAACTCGTCCCATCGCGACTTCGTGTAACATTCTCAGGACCGTTTTTAAGCGCTGTGAAGCTGCAAATCAAAAACCCATGCTTCACACATTCGAAACAAAGACCGAGAGGACGGCTGCATACGCAGCAGACACGACCATCATCTCCAAATTCGACACCTTGAGCATCGTCGATACCAGAAATGAGAAGATGACGATACAGACCGATACGACCACTAATTGCACGTGCTTCTGCAGCTGAAACGACAAGATAGCCAGCGGAACCACGAGGAACGCAGTCGTAATGGCCGCGATCACGAGTCGCCCTGCAACATTAGCGACCAACACCGTATTCTGGTACGACCACTTGTGACCGCGCGTAAACAGCTCCCAAGGCTCGCTCTTATTCCGCGACTTCCGCGACAACTGCCAGTACCGGAGAGCGCGCAAGCATTTGTGGAGACGGCGCTGGAACGGATCCGTACGCGAGCGAGACCCCAAGTCCACCCTGACGAGTCTGGTTTTGTACATCTCGTAGAGGGAGAGGTCGGTCCGCATGCTGGACTGCTTTCCGTCGTCGAGCAGCGAACAGGTCTCCATCGCCATGATGGTGTTGAAGGCGATGAGCGCCTCGTCTGTGACCCCGCAGACTGATTAGCGCAGAAGAGTGTATATCGTGGAAACTCACGCACCATATTGCTTGAGCAAATCACGCAAGTTAACTACTAATTCCTCCGTAATAATGTCTTTAATACCAGCGAAATCCGAATCCCGTTTACTATGGGCCAGGCCGAGCCGGTCCGTCGGCGAAACCTCCAAATTCAGACTGAGCCCAGCCTGGTAAATCTTATGATCCAAATCCGCGATTGCACCTTCTAGAAAACGGAGATTGAGCAAATGGGTCGTCTTGAAGCGGCGAAAGCCGTGGAGGGTGAGGTTGCTGTCGTCAGTGCTGGCCTGCCAGTATGTGCGAAACCTGTCGGCCGTTCCAGCCTGGTCTGCATCCGGAACATCCATTGATGAAAAGTCCAAAGCGCTTAAGATGACGTGACGCGCAACCAAGGAAAAGAAATGCAGTTGGAGAGAGCACGAGAGGAAGACTTCTGGTGTCGCCCTGTTCGAAGGTGGGGTCTGCGCACTTTCATTGACTGCTAGGCAGAATGGCGTGGCATCTTCCGCCCAAGCTGTGCTTGGCTCCAAGCACGGATTTACTGGACTCGACGATGATATACACAAGGCTGGACCAGCGTGCCTTGCGAGGGCCGGTGGCCTCCAATCTTTACAGGTGATCGCTATGCTGTGAGATTGAACGTACCGAGCATTCAGCAACGACCCCACCGGTACTCTGTGGCTGCGCACGCATAGGCGCCCGTCGACAACACACCTCCGCCCACGTCGTGAGGCAGACTCCTCAGCCGCGCCAATGCAAGGCTGAAGCTGATGCTGTTGCTTTTGGAGGCGATGCGCTCTGTGCGCCTTCTCTCCAGTCTGAGAGGTGTGAACGCCACCGCCACCACCGGGCATGAATCGCGTCAACTTCCTCTGCACACCTTAAGGACGCCAACATCGGTCGCTGCTCTCGCAAGCGATTGATCCTCCCATGGTGCTTCGACATGGCAGCATCAAACAAGCGACTGCTCTACACCGATTATCACGTCGCGTGGATCTGTCCGCTCGAGGTAGAGCTCTTATCGGCCCGGCTTATGCTTGACGAGGAGCACGATCCTCCGGCCTACGATACCCATTACGACGACAACATATACATCTATGGCACGGTCTTGGGTCATGCGACCGTCGTCGCCACCTGTCCGAGAGGTCTGACGGGCAACGTCAACGCTGGGCGATTGACAGGAGTGGTCAGGAAGACGTTTCCCAACATCAATATGACACTACTTGTCGGAATTGGTGGTGGAGTTCCTCATGCTTCTCCTAAGAAAGATCCGTTCGAGAACCTACATCTCGGCGATGTGGTAGTAGGGTGGTCCGGCGATGGGAAGCCTGCAGTCGTCCACTACGACTTTGGCAGGCAGAAGGTTGACGGGCAATACGAGGTGCTTGGGACAATAGACAGGCCGGAGTGGAGGCTCACCAACGCGCTCAGCATAGTTGCTTCAGACCATTTGATGAGTAAGACGAAGTTTCAAGATCACCTCCAGAGGTTGACTGAGTGCGGAAAATTCCAATACCCCGGAGCCGAGCAGGATCGGCTTTTCGAAGCGGACTACCATCACCACGGTGAATACAATTCCGAGTGCGCAGGGTGCGATCCAGCTAAGCTCATCGAGCGACCTAAACGGACCGAGGGCAAGACGAAGAAGTTCGTGTTCCGTCAAGGGAGAATTGCCACGGGCAACTCGGTCATTCAAGATGGGGAGTACAGGGACCAAGTGAGCAAGAGGTGTGGCGGAGTACTTTGCTTTGAGATGGAAGCTGCCGGTGTCGATGCCAGCGGAAACTGTCTTGTCATACGAGGGGTTTCGGACTATGCAGACTCGCACAAGAGTGATGCATGGAAGTACTATGCTGCTGGGAATGCTGCCGTTTTTGCACGAGAGCTACTGCGTAAAATTCCACCGACCGAGATCAAGCAGACGCACGGAACTATCGGCAGGCCTACTGAAGGTTAGTCGTAATCCCACGAATGCAAGTGTCTTTCTATCGAACAGAGCCAGCTGCATTTATTTCGGTTGTTGTACTATCAGTGACATGGCTGACTAAGAACAGCACCCTGGCTTGTTCCCTTTGGCCAAAATGGGAAATTCGTTGGCCGGAAAGCACAGCTTGCAATGCTCGATGAAAACCTCTCATCTGCCAAGACCTTGCAACGCTTCGCAATCTGCGGCCTCGGTGGTTGCGGTAAGACCGCTCTCGCCCTTGAGTACGCGTACCGTGTAAGGGCCAAGCGTCCCAACTGTGCTGTTTTTTGGGCTCCAGCTATTACCCGCGAGAGCTTCGAGAAGGTGTACCTAGATATCGGAATACTCCTGCAAATACCGGGGATTGAAGAAGGAGATGCGGACGTCAAGCGACTAGTCAGAACGAGACTAAGCGACGAAGAGTTTGGTGAATGGCTTCTGATCGTTGACAATGCCGACGACGAAGACGTTCTCTTCCGCGCGGCTGGCGATGGAACATCGACTAGTCGCCTGGTAGACTGCCTCCCGCACAGCCGTAGAGGCTCGGTACTCTTCACTACCCGGTCCCGAATAGCAGCCGTCCGGCAGGCGGAGAGCAATATCTTGGATCTCGGCGTGTTGACTCGAGAAGAAGCGAAAGTTCTATTGCAAAAGCAGTTGGTCCCCATTCGCCAATTGACCGATGATCGAGCCGTGGATGAATTCCTTGAGCTTATGGCCCACCTTGCTCTCGCCATTGTCCAGGCGGTGGCCTACATGAATGCCAATAGTACCGATATCTCCAAGTATGTTGATCTGTATAAAGAGACGGAAGAGAGCACGAAGGACCTACTTGGTAGACGTTTCGAGGATAGTAGTCGGTATGTAGAGACGAATGAACCTGTCGCAAGAACTTGGTTCATCTCGTTCGAGCAGATTCGAAAGAAGGATTCATTAGCCGCTGAATACATGTCATTCATGGGATGCGTGGCACGCGAGAACATTCCGAGATCGCTGCTGCCGCCTGGTAGCTCTAATTTGCGGCAGAATGACGCGATCGGGACTTTGGCAGCGTATGCATTTGTCACGAAACGACAGCAATCGGGACAATCAAACCGAGGGGAGGTTGGCGACGAAGAGGCACTCGATGTGCACCGGCTCGTTCACTTGACCATCCAGGATTGGCTAAAGTTACATGGACTATGGATTCCCTGCGTGGTGAGAGCGGCAGAACGGCTTGAGAAAGCCATTCCATTCGGAGGCCATGAAAACCGGAAGACTTGGACAGCCTACCTGCCGCACGCAATTCATACTGCTAGTATACCAGCCTTGTTTGACTCCCAGGTCCAAGATGCACTGCTTGATAAGATAGGGCAGTGCCAGCACAGCCTCGGAGACTACAAGACCGCAATATCGACATATGAAAGGATCTTGTCCCAAAGAAAGAGGAAATGGGGAATGGAGCACCGTGTGACGCTATGTAGCATGAATATTGTAGCATCTGTACTTAGTGTTCAGGGCCAGTATGTGGAGGCGGAGAAGATGCATCGAGAGACGCTAGCACTACAAGAGAAGGTGTTGGGAAAGGAACACCCTGATACGCTATCAAGCATGAGTAGCGTAGCATCTGTACTTAGTGATCAGGGCCAGCATGCGGAGGCGGAGAAGATGCATCGAGAGACGCTAGCACTACAAGAGAAGGTGTTGGGGAAGGAACACTCTGACACGCTATTAAGCATGAGTAGCGTAGCATCTATACTTAGTGATCAGGGCCAGCATGCGGAGGCGGAGAAGATGCATCGAGAGACGCTAGCACTACGAGAGAAGATGTTGGGAACGGAACACCCTAACACGCTATCAAGCATGAGCAGCGTAGCATCTGTACTTAGTGATCAGGGCCAGCATGCGGAGGCGGAGAAGATGCTTCGGGAGACGCTAGCACTACGAGAGAAGGTGTTGGGAACGGAACACCCTGAAACGCTATCGAACATGAAAATCATAGCATCTGTACTTAGTGCGCAGGGCCAGTACGCAGAGGCGGAGAAGATGCATCGAGAGACGCTAGCACTACGAGAGAAGGTATTGGGAACGGAACACCCTAACACGCTATTAAGCATGAATAGCGTAGCATTTGTACTTGGTAGGCAGGGCCAGTATGCGGAGGCGGAGAAGATGCTTCGGGAGACGCTAGCACTACAAGAGAAGATATTAGGAAAGGAACACCCTGACACGCTATTGAGCATGAGTATCGTAGCAGTTTTACTAAGCGAGCAGAGCCAGCATGCGGAGGCCGAGAAGATATGTCGAGAGACGCTAGCACTACGAGAGAAGGTATTAGGGAGAGAGCACCCTCTCACACTTGTAAGCGTAAAGGACTTAGCGAGGATACTTCGAGCTTGGGGTAAACATGTAGAAGCGGCAATTTTCGACTCTTGAGCGAGGAGCGGGCGGTAGCCGAACAGTCCGCGTATGTAAGCTATCGTACGTACTAAAGCATCCTAATGTTCTTCTTCACGCGGTAGTGGTCACACCCTGTACAAGTAAAGGGTTGGTAGAGAAGATAGACGAATACGTTGGAATCTTATAGATCTTCGTAGCCCTACCGCATGCCATTCCTATTCGTATTTATCTAACTTGTCTTTACGCCGCGGTTACGAGATGTGGAAGCATACTCGTAAAACTATGCGTTAGATCCAGATAGCCGGTACTTTTCGCGATCGCTCCTTACGAGGTACACTACTAAAAGTCCTACCGCTTAGCTCTAGCACGGCTTTAAGTGTGAAGTAAATTCCATAGTAGGCGCCTAACAACCCCAAAGTCCATGAGGCGAAATCAGCTTGTGCGTGATTGCCTTTATAGTAGGACCTTAGACCCATTCGTTAGATCTACGCCCTAGGACGGCGCAACGAAAACGTTCTCTCGTAGTGGAACTTGTTATCACCCGACTATCCGCGCGTCTTGTCTTCCTTCTTGGTACTCCGCTCCAACGTTGATTTCGGTTCTACGTTGGAGCGGACTTGCGCGCTGATGCCTATTTTCTACTTAGCTTTCCTTCCTAACGCGGTTGTAGAATGCGTGTCGGAGAATAGGATCGGGCGCGGAAGCTGTGTAAGATTACGCGGAAGAGCACCATTGCCATGTACTATGGTGGCGGGTGTGTTAGGGACCGAAATCCGGTAAGGGAATTAAGCTAGTCTATTAGACTTAGTCGTGTCTTTTCCGCTTTGTTACTAATTATTATAGTTATAAGTACGGACGAGGAAGTAGTCCTGAGGTCGTACGGTCGATGTGCTAGTTAGGAAGCGGAGGGGGCGTACGATAGTATAAGTGTTAAGACGATAGCATGGTAGACGATACTAAAGAGGCCTCCAAGTTAGCGGTCGCCTACTTGTAGTCCTTGCTAGCGTAGCATCATACCTACGATCTGGTGTTAATAGGAGTACATGCCTGATTCGAGCATGAATGCTACCCCCGTAGAAAGCGCTAATCGCATCCCTTCTTCTTTAAGGCTAGAGTACTATGGAAATCAACAAGTTTTCGAAGCGGGTCTGATCGCAAGACTACCAGCGGATGGTCACTAGCTCATTCTGGAAGGACATCCTCGGGCAATGAACGGAAGGATGTCTGCGATGTGTCCTATGGGAAACCTTGGAGACTGAACAGAAAGACCATCTACGGTGCTAAGAGTTCTATTCGAGAGCGAGTTCCCCTTTTGTAACAAACGGATCAGAAAATTTGTGATTGTTTAGGTCATACCGCTATCTTAAGCATTCTTGATCCCATCAAGCATCTTGCCTGAAAACACTCGACCTCCCGTCCATCAACGCATGCACCTCTATCACACCTTATTCTGTCCAAGCTTCTGCATGCGATCAGTCTCCAGTATCAGCCAAGATGAACTATTCCTAGGAAAGAAGCAATAAGCTTACGTTTTGTCTCGAGGGCCGACGGCTAAGCATGCTGCGCAAACGAGACGCAGAAGTCCGTAGCAGAAATGACACCAGCGTGAATGCCGTGAAGCTCACCGCTGTGATTATATACGTGGCGAGCGAAATTTTGGAGTCGTTGACTTCTTTGACGTTCATGCCGAAGATGAACTTTGGTCGTTAGTAGGTGGGTAGAGTGGGTTCGAATACGGAAAGTGTGCTTACGCAGACAAAGGTTAGGGGGAGGTGGAAGAAAGTTAGGGTTGAAACGCGGTTGATGCTAATTGTGAGGTTCAAGGCGTTTTTGTTCTGCTCAACAGCGATTCTTGTATCATGAAGAGTGGTCAGGTTGAAGATCTTGAATCCAGTATAAGCAATCTGTCTTCGGTTCCACAAATACACGCAATAGGTCGCGTCGCCGATCTTATTCCACCGACTTCTACGCTTGGGTTGAATGACTCCTTCTCGAGGGAAAACAGGCACGATTACGACGGCACACTAGTGACCGACACGAAGGCGACGGACATAATGACGCAAAGGTTACCGTAAACCCTATCGAGGCATGATAGAGACGGGAATAACGACGGTAGCGGGCATAAGATGGGCGGAACAAGATGACGGAACAAGTTGGCGGGGCAAATTTGGGGAAACGAACACCGTCAGGCATAGCAAGCGTAGTAAAGGGACATTGAGAGCTAACTTCTATATCTTTTTGCCTGCGACTATTACGACAATGTGCTGCAAAGCAAATTTACGTGGAGGACGATTGTTTCGCACTATTACTACAGTAGAAGGAGTACCCGTCGCTTGTTGAAGGCGTACGGCAGCAGCGCATTAGGGGGAGACCTATTCACCTAGAACCTCGTGCTTCCCAGTCTTATCCACGTTGTGCATCTCCGAGCCCAACTTGCAGCCCGGCTTACAACTCACACAAGCGTGGCCGTAGAAGCACCGCGCAGATCTGCATTGAAGCTTCTGACCGCAATACTGGAATCGCATGAACCATTCCAACACGGAGATATCAGCTTGACCAAAACCGTCGTGCCAGAATTGGCACTCTGACGCCAGCATGTGGCAGCCGCCGCCAAGGAAATGGTAATTGCAAGGCCCACGCTTGCCTGTCGATTCAAGCTCCTCCTTCTTGCGGTAGTAGTTCATGAAGGCAGTTTGGGGTGGCTTCTTCAAGAACCTGTCTAGTCTTTCGTCCCTTCCATTAACCAATATAACACCACGACTGTCTGAGCTGATGGGCGAAGGGGCCACACGTTCAACTATAGAGCCATCTGGAGCACCTACGCGATCTGCATAGGACAGCGCTGCGCTGGTAGATGCTGTTCCTTTGCTTGGGCCATTCCCTGGAGCCGGATGGGCTGCATGCAATGGGAGCGAGGCGGAGAAGGCCTGTGTCCTGAACAATGACGGAAGACGTATAGACTTGAATGGAAGATCGCCGTACTGCCAGCCGGTTTGGAAGGACTTGAGCACTGTGAGGCGATCGCCTAAGGAGCCCTCCGATCTGATGACGTCGAGATGACAGACGTAGCCATTGTCGTGGCAACTTCCAAGCACAATGTGCTTACAGCAAGGATTCTCTTTGAAGTGCTGCAGCACTCCTATGCCACGTTTAGCACGTCCGCATTGAACGAGCCAAGTCTTCTTACCTTTAATCTCATGGTCGGCGCGATCATCGCCTGAACCAACGTCTATAAACTCACTCAACCCACCAGTCTGACAAAACCCGCGGCAGAAGTCGCGTAATCGACTCGAAGCCTCATGCATCCCATGTTGGAACATGGCATCAGCGAGCTTGTCGATATTGGCGTAGAGCTTGAGAACAAAAGGCAGCTCGGCAACGGCCGGCGACTCTTTACGAAGCTCCCGCTGCAAGTCTGACTTCAATGCAAGAGCAGCTTCGCGGCCGCCATCGGTGCCTCGAAGGAGATACTTATCATCGAACTGTAGGAGCTAGGTCAGACGTATCCATCTATGCAGAAATGGGAGCATACCACGTAGCCGTCAGTATCTGCATCAATCAATACTAGCACAAAAGCGCTCCGATCCTGGAGCGACTATAAGCTCATATTGGTCACTGACGCGGTGCGCGACTCACTACTGAGCGTTGAAGCTCTTCCAACTTAAACTCGAGCTCTTGATTTGTCTTTCCCAACTCACGACTAAGGATCCTCTCATTCTTGACGTCGGTGACTGCATCCTTGAGCTTGTCCGAGGTATCGCAGTATGTTTTAAGCAATTTCTTTGCATTGGTTAGGGATGGACATCTGATGAGAGGAATGGGAGACAATACCTGCAACCAATCAACCCGATACTCGTCCTGCTGCCGTATCGTCTCCAAATGCTGTCGAATTTCTGCAGCCTCCATTTCTACCGATTACCAAACTTTGAACTAATGGACGAGCGTGAAGCAGGAATGGGACATGAGCACTACAAGACAACACCGATCCTGCTACCTCAGCTCAAGGAGAAGACTAGCCGCGCTTTGACGTTCGCGCGTCTGCTCTTCCACCGACTTCCATGCGTCTCGAGCAATCCATGCACATGACCAAAATATGCAGGCGAGCGGTATGTGGCAGTCTCCGATGCATAGCCTTATGAATAGAATTGGTGCTAGAGCTGCAAATGTAGGTAGCAGTCGGCTGTGTAGGCTGCGCGTCGATAAAAGCAGAAGTACGGCTGGGGCACCGAGAGAAGGGCTACCAATAAGTTTGGGTTGAATCAGTGGAGCAACACCCGCACCATACATCGGCGCTTAAAGTGGATCAACGATTCGTTGATGACTAAGCCCGAGAGCCAATAAACATATCACGCAGGAGCTGAGCTGAAACGAAAGATAGCTTCAGTGGGTGCTTGTATCGTTATGAGAGGGAGAGGAACCTTGAGAATAATTAGATGAAGCATCAATGAACCCCCAGGCGGCACCTCGTTACCCATCTTTGCCTCCCCGAATGATAGGCACGCGATGGTTCTCACGACGTGCCGCATATTGAAGGCCTAATCCCCTTCGCTTCCTTTGCATGACATGTGCCAAAGGCGAAGCTGTGCGGCGAAGTGTACGATGACAAAAGTCGACAAAGGCGAGAACCTTCTGGCCAAAAGCACGAATCCAACCCAGGATCATTTAGGCACTTCTATAAACCTACACACCTAGCGTATAGCGTATGGTAAAGACCTGTGTCGAGAGAGAACGAAAGCAGAGGTGTTAATAAAGAAGCTTATGAAAACCGAGGAATACGATACTAGGATGGGTTCGCAACTACTCCCTTTGCAATAGAGTAAACCACGTCCATTCCAGATGCGCTCGCCAAGTTTGCAAACCAAGCCAGATGAAGCCTACAACGACTAGCAAAAGCATGATACGACGCCAAAACCGCGATTCCAGCCTTGGTTGCGCACGTATGCCGACCTCCTCAATGTCGCTCTCATCATGAACCGATAGCCATGAATCAAGCAGTGCAGTTTCGTCTTCTACAACTTCCGCGAATGAAAAAGATTGATATGAAATGGGATGTCCGGCACCCTTCGTATGAGGGACCTCCCACCAGGGCCAGAATCTTTCCGCAGCCGCAAGCAACCGCTTTGCTAGCCGTTGCGAATTTATCCCCAGAGCTTCAAAGAGGTTCCCGCTGTCCTCGTTGATAGAGATGCGTCCGAATTCTAGAAAGTAGGACAATGTAATCATTACAACATCTTCGTGACTAAGAAAATAGTCGGGAAAAAACATGGAAAGAAGATTGCGTTCCCTTTGTGGGATGAGTCCGAGAAGTGCGAAAACTCGATCTCTGGCATCCGTACACTTCGCTCGTCGGTGGTTGAGGAGTAGATCGTGCAATGGTTGCTGCAGCTCTGGATGTCGATCCGGATGACGTCCGAGAATCAATGGTAGAGCTTTGTATTTCTCACTGATGGCTGATCGTGAGAGTTTGTCTATCGCTTCTGCGGACGGCAGAATGTTGTTGGTCGCTCGTTCAAGCAACCACTTGAAGTATTGCAAGTCTACGTGATTGTTGCTGCAGTATATCTCCACATGGCTTCCACAGAGCACTTCCTGGATAACCCACATTCGAGACCAGTACGGCCGATTAGCCAAATCATCTAATGCGTCTATCCAATCAAAAGGCTCAGTCTCAAGGGTCAGTAATGGCTGAGCGGACGCTAAATCTTGTACGTAAAACTCTGGGAGAGGGACCAGTCCTAGCCAGGCCGACACAGCTACCGCACTACGGTAGATCTCGTCCATGACTTGGACCTGTTCACCGCGCTCCCTTTTGTTCGACTGATCGATGCAAATCGCATCGACCCAGAGGTATTCCCATTCGCTCTGGCTTAGATAATGTAGGCAAGACCACAGATTCGGCCTAACAGGGAAAGGTCGTCCATCAAGATAGATGCGCTTATTCGGTGCTTCGTTACCCCAGGCATATGATACCGCTGTATAGGACGGTGTGTTTCCGCGGCGATACGTCTTAACATCGAACCGAAGGTCTTGCAACGGAGAGCTACGTGAGGGCTCTCTTGATAACCACCGTTTCGGAACCGCCAGCAAGCGAATCTGGTTGGCCTCGATTTTCTGGTAGGAAAAATTATTCGGAGACATGAGTGGGCAGGAGCTTGGGAATATTATGAGATGTTATACTCGAGCGGCAACGACTCGAACAATACTAGGCTTTCAGAATATTCTTGGAGCCTATACAACAATGTGAGGGTGTCACTAAGAATTAGAGTAGGCTTGTTAGACCACGGCTAGGACTAACGCTATCCTTAGCGAAGAAAGCGGGGTAGCGGAAGGGAGCGGGAGGGTAGCGGGAGGGTAGCGGGAGGGTAGCGGTCCGGCCGATCTCAAGGAAACGCCTGTTTGGCTTCCTAGATAGTCTGCGTAATATAGTTTGTTCGGCACTTTAGTATTGCAAACAACATACGCGTTCATTGTAACTTCCTTTGTGCTTAGAGACTAACATTCATGAAGACCTTTAGAACTCTTAATCACAGGACGGAGACCTACATGCATCCTTAATTCGTGTCGCTAGATCATTGGACTGCAACGAGCGTCGTTGTTACACAACATGAACGACACGCGTGATAGGTCGCGGCAAAGATCATGCCGCGCGCGAGAGATAGGTTATCACAGTTCAGTCGCGACGGAGGTCCCATCATCCGCTCTCCTCTATAGTCAACTACAAGTAATCAAATACAAGCTCCGTCTCTAATCCTTAGACGGCCATGGCCGCCGCTGAAAACTACATCCGGGACATCTCAGAGTAGGTAGGCCCTTGTTAGCCACCTGTACGATGAGCCATTAGTGCGCGAGTACTATCTCCGTTCCAATCGCCAATATGCCTGTTCCTTGGTTGCGATACCTCTCATTATTACTTCTGATGACACGTTACAGGTACTTGGCATCTGGCAATCTGGCGGATCTTACCCTGAACTTCGGTGAAAAGAGCAGGCAGATTCATAAAGCTCTCGCATGCAGTCATTCCAAATGGTTTCAGAAAGCTGTTACTGGCGGCTTCGACGTAAGTAGTTATGGGTCGGAACAAGGTCTGAGCCCTAACCGGATCATAGGAAACGTTTAGCGGAGTCATTACGCTGAGAGACGATCCCGAATTCGCTGATGCTATCGAATGTATGGTGTCGTACTTCTACGAGGCAGGCTACGACGCCTCTAAATACGAGACACCCGAATGTCTCCTCCATGCACAGGTTGCCACGATTGCGGACAAGTACGATTGCGCATCTCTTTACAAGCTGGCGAAAACATCATTCGCGAACACCGTAAAGACTGTCGATAGCGGCGACTGGGCTACCATTGCTACCTTTGTCTACGACCACACGACGACGGAAATACCAGATCAAGTGAAGTTACGGAATTTGGTCGTCGCTGCTCTTACGGGTCGCCACTCCGTATTGAAGTCGACCCTCCAAAATAAGATCGTAATAGAGCTTCTTCGGTCCTACGCGGATTTAACGATCGACCTTCTGATAGCTGGGCTAGGTGGACCGACGGCAAACGAAATCTTTAAGCAAAATTTTAGGTGACAATTTGCAATATGCTCATGATGGATCTCGCAATTGTTCGTACATCACGTCTACCGAGAGCTTCGGTCCGGGTAGGGTTTGTCCATAGTGTGGGAATGCAGCCTTAACAGCGGCCAAACGACACATACTTAGGGTTAATCTGTTCCCGGGTCTCCTTTGTGCTTCTTGCGATGGGATCCATACTGCATCTCCACTGGCGCCTGAGCCTGAGTCTAAGCTTGAGCCCGAGCGCGAGCCCGAGTTTTATCCTTAGTCCTGAACGGCAAATGTATGCCATTGAAGTAGGCAAATAAGCAACATGTTCCTTCTAATGCTACATACCTCGGCATCTCCACGTGGAAGAATTCAATCCGCATACGTGTCTCCGAAGTCAAAGTGCCCGTAGAGGTTTAGTGCGACGAACGAGTGAGGATGACGCATGATTAGGCCAAGATGCGTAGGGGAGATACGTAGGGAAGAATGCCCTACGTAGCAAGGCGGAGAGAGAAGGCAAGAGAGTCGTTAGATGTGTAGCCATCGGTAGATAGTGATTTACCAATTCAATTGTATAGTATGCCTTGTTAGACAAGCGAGGAACCGTTGATCCCTCCCTACTGGCGAAGTCTTCATTGTGAACACCCTACACGAACGCCTACTCGTTGTCTCCTTCTCCTCCTTTTAAGTCGAACTACGCTCTCGCCCCCTTCCCAAGGGCGCTGGTTCAATAAAGCGAGGAGTTCGTCCACGCGGAAGTGCGCGTATGCTAGACATGCATCACGATCTAATACCGGAATATCCCTACGCGGCCCGATGTATTCGATCTCCGGCCGTACGGGCCTCCAGAGCTTGTCCTCCTTCTCCTTCCCCAGCTTCAGCGTCTCGGTATTGTGCCGTGGTCCCGTGGAAGATGGCGATAAGGTAGGGTTAACAGGTTGGCAAAGAGGACGAGAGATGTGGGAGCATGAAGGCCGGGTGCTCACCGAGTCGATGGATGTTAGGGTTGGTGGGCACAATGGTGGGTTGTACGGCGCCAGTGTGTACGAATCCGGCTCCTCGGGTGCCAAGCATCCCGGAGAGCGGTATGAATTTGAGGCGCTGTCGTCGAATTCGTTTCTGCGATTGGAGGTTAATGACCGCCTTAAGATGGACACAGGCCCACTACTCACTGAGGCTGAGAAAGAATGACCGGCTCACCACCAACGCATCTGTTCTTGATGGAACAATGCGTACCATTGTTGCCATCAATGTATGTGAACAGGTCTTCTTCGCGGCGCATAGTCGGGGCCTCTAGAAGAACCGGCCTGTCACCGTACATGTTAAGTAATATTTCCTAGGAGTGGGTGAAGTTTCGGGAGAATCCCCGAGATACGGTGGGACCACCATAGATATCGAGGGGATCGATAGCATGGCGGGCAAGAGATGTCAAGGGAGACTTCGGCGCATGTAGAAAGATACAAATGCAGCAAGTTCGGTTAATGATAATGATGAGAGTTGTGCAGCCTGCCAGACGACGCGCCCCTTGCGCCGCTGAGCCCCACACCACTAGCGTACATCGCTGCGGAACGACATTCGCCACCCGTCTCCATTTCAGCTCGTGCCACTCTGAACCGGCCATGACGCGAGTTCAGCTCGCGCAATTCCGCTCCTCCCCACATGGCGGGTTACTAGCACGTGGAAGAACCATAACGTAGAGAAAACTTACGCCCCATGATTACTTTGCCCGAGCCCGTTGTAGATTAGACACGTGCGCTAAACCCTTTATATTGATGGCCACCAAGTCTATTCGCTCAATGCTGACGCCTATGCCATTGACCATTAGGAGATTGCGTCTGTTAGCTCGGAGTAGTCTCTTTAGGAGTAACTGCGCAGGATCTTGCAGCGTAGTCAAGGTCGACATTCTAAAATCATGCATCGATGAGGTGACTTCGTTAACCCATGTTCCATCGTTCCGATTCTGCAACCGAGTCTTCATCGTACTACAACCGGTACAGTAGTCCGCATGCAACCCGCAAGAAGCATACTACACTCACGCGAGACGAACTTGGCCGTCTACAGGAACTATGACCAGCCAAACCTTCCGAGAACTTCAACGAGGTGGATCTATACGCATGAAAAAGTTCTTCTGGATGGCCACGTAGCTACTTCTCTTCCCTTTTGGCCAGGGTAATAGACGGGACCATAGACTGGATTTTTTCTCTTCGGCATTGGGAACATGCATTCCCATTCGCACAGGCCGGGTCGCTAAAGGCTGTCAAGGCTATGCAGGTTTTCGGCATCCGCTGCACGATCGACCTTCCCTCTAGGTTCTTACGTTCATGTGGCTATCTCTGTCCTTCACAGGAATCCCGAGGCACTAGGACATACTCACGACGAACGCAGACAGTATAGCATGCTGCCGATGACGTTGTGCTGGAAGAGAGGTTTGTTTTACCAACTTTAGCCACGTGGATCAAAGTACGGCAGACTGCAGACGGCACAACGGCGCGGCTGACAGGCGAGGAACATCATACGAACTCGACACCAATATTTCGCTTCATTTGAATCTGGACAAGTGCGGATCAGCCAGATACCGGCGCACTTTTCACCCCAAATAGAACTGATTGTCCCAGCACATAAGATCTTAACGCAGTAGTAATGTCCTATGAATGAGCCTTGTCAACTGAACCGATGCAGCTCTATAAGCGAGGGCCAAAGTGGGATAGCGACCCACCATACGTTCAGCCTCCGCACGTTCGCACCTGCGTATGTATCTATTGCATTTAAACGGCCAATGAGCTCTACTCCCGATGACTCCGGCAAAGGCGATATATGATTGATCGACACTCGTCATAGCGTGTGTCCTCGCCTTGTCGGACGAACTTGTACTACTACATAACGCTAGACAAATCGTTACAAGGTTATTGACTACTTGGATCGACCCCCCTCGTTTCATCTCTACCTCTTGCCGAAAGGGGTACGGGTCCGAGTTCTCAGAAGAGGGTACCATGGATACTGGCATCCTAACGTCTTGTTGCTAAGTCTCTGGTAGAGTGACGGCTGGCTCCTATCTAAGGTCGGTAATCGACGCATAGCTCAATAGGACATCGCCCACGGTCGGACCAATAGCGTGGATTAGACTTGAATGAAAAGCTGCATTGCTAACTATTTGGCAGCATAGATCGTTGCTTTACCAAGTCATCCCAAGCACATTCGATACATGTTTCAGGATGTCGATCCAATAGGAGAGGCCCAACATACCAGGCGTCTATTGCTGTCAAAACGTTTCCATGAGTAGATGCCCACGATGTACGCGGCCTCATTACTACTGTTAAGGTCGCCACGAAACCAGCTACTATCTCGGCTTCATTGGCTCGCTTCATTGTTGAAGGTAACAATGCGGAAGCATTATCAGATGCGAGAGATTTGTTACGTCCGCGGTGGTGTTAAGCACTCGTGGTGCCATGAGTACGCGAGTTTCGACCGATAAAGGCAACGTCTTGACAGCATCAAATGTTTGCGCAGCCGGACCGCATCCGTAGGCAAAAGCCGTTGATATACATGCCCCAGCACCAAGATCGAGAAGAAGTAAAACAAAGGCATCTGCAAATTACACGGAGACGATAACACTACTATATTATATACTGAGTCCCAGCGGTCCCGTTATGTACAAGACACTAACTCCGATGCAACCACTAGCATTGCGAGATTGCCTAAGCACGGCCATGCTGTTATGAACTTCCGCGCCTGGATCAACCCATCAAGCGCCGGAATCCGGCAAGGTACCACGGCATCCCCTAGTACGGATATCCAAACCATCGAGTTCACATAGAGCATCTCTTCCAGAATCGTTGCTATTGACGAAGGCTATCCCCTCAACGGACGCTCCATCCCTCACGAGATCGAGAGCAGAGCTGCTCGTGAACTCTCCGAAGACGTCGTCTCATTCTCTACCGATAGTCGTGCCCCGTTGCCAACAACCAACGGGACTGATCTACCCACTCTTCCAACCGTAGGATCGGCCAGCAACCTAGTGGGATGGCTCGACGCGCAAACTGTGACAGTCATTCGGAAGACGGAAGATTGAGTTGACCTGCTCAATGCTAAGGCTGTGCGTGTGGCGCGGACGATCGAAATTGATAGGGGAGAGATCGACATGCACACCATATAGATTGCACGGATAATAGGAAGCCACGTATAGTCTGTAACCCTAAGAATTACGGAAGCATAGACTATATCTCATAGCACGACCTTCAATTACGTCGAAACGCAGCAAACCAACGATGGCCACTACTCCTACCGCTGTAGAGCATCTCCAACGACGCACAGAACTATGACGCCAGCACATAAACCCTGAAAACGTATGACGAGCTGCCAGAAGCAATCGAGATGCGAAGAACGTCGTTGGCGCCCCTTGGCTACGGTTGCTCTAGGAACGTGAGTATGATGAAGTGAGCCTTCGAGAGACAAGTAATCGCTCCGCCTCGTCGTACCGACCCTGACTCTGGTAGGCGTTCACGATGTTTTGAATCGTCCGTAGCGTACGTGGGTGCGTCGGCCCTAGCTTCTCCTCCCACCCTTCCAGCGCGCGCCGAAACAGCCGCCCGGCCTCGTTGTACTGGCCCTGCCTCTGGCGGACGATCGCTAGGTCATGGACCGTTAGTAGCGTGTCGGGATGCGTCGGCCCTAGTTTCTGCTCGTTCCCTTCTAGCGCCCTTCCGAATAGCCGCTCGGCCTCGCCATATCGACCCTGACTCTGGTAGACAATCGCAAGGCTATGAACCGTTTCTAGCGTGTTGGGGTGCACTGGTCCTAGCTTTTGCTCGGTCCCTTCCAGTGCCCGCTCGTATAACCGCTCGGCCTCGTTGTACCGGCCCTGACTCTGGTAGACGTTCGCTAGGTTTTGGACCATCCGTAGTGTGTTGGGGTGCGTTAGCCCTAGCTTCTGCTCGGTCCCTTCTAGCGCCTGCCCAAACAGCCGCTCTGCCTCGTCGTACTGACCCTGACTTTGGTAGACGTTCGCTAGGCTACTAATTATCGCTAGCGTGTTGGGGTGCGTCGGCCCTAGCTTCTCCTCGTTCCCTTCTAGCGCCCGCGCGAATAGTCGCTTAGCCTCGCTGTACTGGCCCTGACTCTGGTAGACGTTCGCTAGGTTATGGACTGTCCGTAGCGTGTCGGGGTGCGTCGGCCCTAGCTTCTCTTCCCGCCCATCTAGCGCGCGCTCATATAACCGCTCGGCCTCGTTGTACCGGCCCTGACTCTGGTAGACAATCGCAAGGCTATGAATCGTCTCTAGCATGTTGGGGTGCACTGGTCCTAGCTTCTGCTCCGGCCCCTCTAGTGCTCGCTTGTATAATCGCTCGGCGTCGTCATATAGCCCTTGCGTGCGATAAACATGTGCGAAAAGTGGAACAGCTTCATCGTCCAGACTGAATGTAAAATCGGAAGAAGTTCGAACAATGTTCTCATTCGCGTCACTCCAAGCATTAATGTGACGAGTTGTCTCCTGACTTAGCGTTAGCGGGAGATCATCAACATCATGAGTTCGAAGAAATGTAGCCAACATATTGCTTAACTCAATCACTGTTGACCTTGCATCCGTGGATTTCCTGAATTTCATGCAATCGCGAACAAGTGGGTGGATGGAGAATGAGGAGTCAATCTCATGACGGTCAAAGGATTGTATAAGTGACAGCCGTGAGAACTCTACAAGCACGTCGGCCAGCTTATCGGTATCCCACTGATCGCCAGTCCTTAAGAATGTCATCCAAGTGATGTCGTTGCCAGCACAGTATGACCGAAAGTAGACTTCTGATATTCGATGCGGGTCCATGAACGAAGCCAAAGTAAGGAACTGGACTTTCTGGTGTTTCTCCTCTTCGTTAGTCCCGTTGATGAGTTCTAGAGACATATCCCAGGTGGTGAAAACGCTTAGACGTCGCATATTATCCGGATCCTGAACGTCGTGGTACTCCCACTCGTCCGGTATTTCTTCGAGGACTTTCATCTTCCGCGATCTGAAGTGTGAAATAAACTGGTTCAGAGAAAGGCGACGAGACTGAATATAAGCTCCGGCTTGATCAATTGCCAAAGCCAAGTGACCAAGTTGGGCGACGACCCCGCCGATCTCGGACTTCTCGGAACCAGAGACGAGGTGTGATAGCAATTTGATGCCTTCTTCCTCAGTCATCCTAGAGAGGTCAATACAGAGGCCCAATCGAGATAAACTTCTGTTTCGGCTAGTGAATATCACATGCCCACCACGACCAGGAATGTAATCTCGAATGGCGCGCTGCTTGAAAGCATTTGGATCGTTGTAGTTATCGAATACAAGTAGCCACCTACCCGACCATTTCGCTATCTGGTTCTGGACCAGAGAAACCGTTTCGCTGTCATCATGGCTAATTTGGACTGCAGGAGAGATGATGCGACAAATGGACCGATAGCTTTGCAACACGGTGGATGGTGATGAGGCGTTTATCCAAAACGTGGCTACGAAGCCGAACTCTCTGGCTGTTTGACAACACTGAAGTGCTAGCTGTGTCTTGCCCGAGCCACCCATACCTTGCAGGACGATCATTCGCGACGGCGTTCTACTCCGAAGCCAGTCCTGGAGCACCTTCTGCTGCTCCACGCGTGGGACGAAGTGAATAACTTCTCTTCGAGGCACGTTATCAAGGGGCAAAGCATTCGACGGGAGATCATCTGCGCCGGATTAGGCACCCTTTCAGTTAAGTTGGGGATTACGGAGCTCACCATTCGCTGTTCTAATGGTTTCTCGGAGTCTTCTCAACGAGTTGTCTTCTCCCTCACCGTAGATCAGCGGCATGTGGATGCCAAAGATGCCAAGTAGGGAGTACGCTTTGTCTTCGTGGCGGGTAGTCTGACGATTCATGGCCCACGACATTCGCTCCGAAACGGTGAAATCTAGCAGAGAATTGCCTCGAAGTGCTCGAACATCGATCCCTGTTCTCTTATGAATTTCATCCTCCAAGGAGTTCTTGTCACCGAGTCGCTTGCCCTCTGCGGAGAAAAATTGAACTGATGGTGGGGCAACTAGCTCTTGGAGCGTCCAGCCCCGTGTGAACCATCTACTTAACCCGAATGCGTCCTTCCAAGTATCCAGCCCGTCCTCGTTTCCTCCTTTTCCCTTGATTGTTGAGACATCAGACAAATACACGTAGCATTTATCGGCGCGTTGGTACCAGCGAAACATTGAGTTTATTGACTCCGAGAGTTCGGAATCACTCGATCTCTTGATACAACAACTATCCACCCAGAAGTATTTGTACCCGTCTCGAGAGGCTTGTTCTCCACAGAATCTGATCTTCCCGTATCCAGCCTTGCTCTGGCCTGTACCTGCGACCATGTCTTCAAAGATCACCTCTTGACTCGGATCTCCCCATGTGTGAGAGAGTATGGCATATGGAGGAATCGCGTCATGGAAGAACTTGTCGGCTAGGCGGAGGTCGCCATTCGGTAGGATTTCTATAAGGCGCATGGTTGCGATTGGGCATCATGAGGATCGGAGTGCAAATGCTCCAAGCAGTTCGACTGTGGTGAGGGTAGGTGTAAACGCTCTATTCAAGCACATGTCGAAACGTCTCGGATAGGATGGTGACAATATGCGAGTCGGAAAATCAGACTTCGACTCGATTAGACTGCCGACGCAAGGCTGCCATCGTAAGGCTGTAGTGGCTATGCGCCCTCGGTGCGCCACCGCAGCCTTGCGACGACCTGCAGCCCTCAAGGCTGTGCCAATGGCAAGCGAAGAGGAGCTGAGTATCGATGCTTTCCAAGCCCAAATCCCTGAACGATCAAGGTTGGCGTTTCGGACACAGCAATGATAAGTTAGGTGCTATTGTCTGGAGGTAAGTATTTAGAAAGTGTCAATAACGACCAAAGGTCTTGCTACAGCGCATGGCTAGCTCTGCCTGGATCAATGGCGCGTCCCAGCTCTTAGCGCGATAACCTCAAGATAGAACACACTTTGATTCAGCCGCAGTAATTTACACTAAGATATGGTGCCACAGTGGAAAATAATCGAAGGCCGCTCTTCGGCGACGAACGATTCGTGAAATCCGTTTGTATACACGTGACTCGCATCACGTGCCCTGCTGCCTCCAGTCTGTCATAGGTGAACCAGTACTTTCGCGAGTCCTGAAACGTCAATTGTTCATGTCTCAGACACAAAAACTAATTTGAAATTTCTCGCATTTAGGCATTTGAAGCCTCCTCTAGCCTAGCCTCGCAGTATTTGCCCTCGTGCTCGCTGGTGACGCAAACTTGCCTCCGCAGGAGGAAATCGAGTTGGACATTCGAAAACTTAACGTGGGACTATGCCCTCGCTACGATGAACGACGACAAGGTCTAAATTGTCGCCAACAATACATAAAGTATCTGCCGGCAACACGCCGACGGGTACCACCGCCATGATAACTAAAGAAGAACGCACTCGCACGACGGTGGTTTCTGATCAAGATGATAAGGCGGCTTGGACCGAGCAGCTGAAGATGAAGCAAGGGAAGGAAGAGAGGGAGAAGTAGGGTTTCGTGCGAACCTAGACTAGCTACGACAGCGGATATTAGTAGAATCGGCTACAATCGCCAACCGAATTCCATACATGCTCCATACGGTGAAAGAACCAACTGAGACTTAGACCCTTGAAGATATTGATGTCCGTGCATATCATAGTCATAGAAGCCGGCGAGTCACTAAAGAGATCGATCCGAATTGGTGTTACCTATTCGCGCTATCTCTCGCCTTCAAACCTGGGTTATCGTAGAGATATGCTATGCTTTACGATTGATCCCGGTCCAAGCTAGAATGTCTATAGCATTCGGTATTACCATCCATTTCCCCTATCAGCTCCTGATTCGCATGTCCTCTAACAACGTTGTAGACTTGGTACATCCTACTGCTCCCCTACTTCATCTTAGAGCTGTTTAGAGAAAAGTCTCGCTTCTATATGGCGACCCAATCCTTTCTACAATAGCACGATCATGACGATGCGTAAGGCAAGATCGACGAAACCCTACCTAGGCGTGGCGAACAATCCTATCAGAAAGATATCCCAATGCAAAATGTACGCTTGTTATGACAGAGTCGACGGAGAGAAGGTAAATCGAGATGAAGTAGATCGAGATTAATCAAGCCCTGTTCGTGACACCGCTATGAGTTCAAGGAGAAGAGAGCTACTTAAGAGCGCATAAGTTGGAGCGTTACTTGTGGCCACACGCATCGACGTTGTTTATGGTCTGCTTGCACCCGGCGTGTTAGTTCGAGACGATGAAACCATCTAATGTTGCTCCATAATTCGAAAGACGACGGGAAATACGGAGGTAAGCAGAAGCAACGTCACGTACATTTGGCCGTGAGATGGCATGAATTACAGTGATGCGTAGATGTGCGGGGGAAGACGAGGTGAAGGACTAAAAGCCTGGTCGAGCTTCCATCATGCTTGGGTTCTATGCTCGCATGTCGTGTGAAGAACGTAGATTCGAACGGACTTAGCTAGGAAGTGGTCTATTGTTGCAAATGTTATTTGCTTGATGGTCATTCATGGTTAATCTATCACCTTCGTGGTAGCGTGTGTACCTGATCGAGGTTCGGAACCATGGGGAAGTTCATAAGGAGGAGTGGATGGTTGATGTGGAGCATGAAACTGAGTCTTGCGCTATGCTCACCGTGGCTAATGCACGAGGGGGAGGCGTGAGGCATAAACTTTTGGGCAATGGGAAACCCGCCAACCCTCTCGTGTGCAGCTCGCAGAATTGTGTCTTGCCAACATGGGCAGGTCGGTCTCAATCCTCAGGGCCTCGTCGATGTGTCTCACTGTCTTGACATATTTGTTTCGTTCAAGTTCTTACTACGGATATCGTGCTTTGGTCGCATCGGCTGTAGCATTTTATGGAGAGGGTTTTATGGTGATGGAAATGACTCGAGCTCCCGGTGTCGGGTGTCAGTAGCCGCGTAGCATGATTGTGCTAGGCGCGGAATCTGCCCGTGGTCCCCTCCTCCATGGCGAGGACAAATGACAACAACCGACAACAAAGGACAACCGGCGCAGAAGCACAACCACCACCACCATCATCACCACCACCTCATGACGATGCAATTGTCGCCAGTACGCTCATGAATCCTCTAGAGGCAGGCCCCTCTGACCTTTTCGCCCACGTCTTCCGCAAACCCACAGCTCCAACCTCCGCTTCCAGCTCTCCCACTCGCTCGCAGTCGCAGTCGTAGTCACAGACCCCGTCGCGCGACGACTCAAATTCCTCTCGCAAGCGCAAAAGAGGCGATGATGGCACCGATAGTACCTGTACTTCTGCGAGCACTGGTCTTACCGTGACCACTCGAGACAAAACCAGAGCGCTCTTGGGGAACCGATGTTTTCATTGCGAGTTGCAGGGGACATGGAGACTCATAGATGTATGCCATGTCATTCCTCGGAAACGCGCGAACTATGACAGCCAGCGTGCGGACGGCCTCCTCAACTTCCCGCTAGACGACATACTCAATAGCGTTCTTCTGTGCAAGAATTGCCATATCGTCTTCGACGACCTGATGCCAGCCTTCACCTTCATACCTACCGATCTCGAATACTTCATACGTTTCGAAGAGGAGGATTTCGCCAGGCGGCAGGCCATTGTGGCGGTTCAACAACGTGAACACGAACATGAACTCCCGCAGCTGCCTTCGCGGCGCTGTCCCACCGCCGCAGACTACCTTTCGGCATATGTTGCAAAAGCGCCGGCCTGGCCATCCGAAGCAGTGGGCGGACCATACTCACGCTATACCATACCAGGTTACCCACTACGACCCAAGACACAGCAGCAATCACAAGCCTGGCAGGGCGCGCCCATGGCTGCCATCTTTCATGCTTTTCGCGCGGTATTAGGGAATGTCACGTCGGCTGACTTTGTACCCGCGAGTGTATGGAGCCAGCTGAGGCAGCTGCAGGACTTGTACAAGCGGCCGCTGGTGCCCTTACGCACTGGTCCTGAAGACGGCGCTGCCCATCAAGGCGAAGAGGAAGAGTTGCATCTACCAGATACTGGGACGGGATCGCAAGCCGGAAGATTGGAACAGAGCCTCACACAGGCACCTTCATCACCTCTACCGAATCAGTCGTCATCCGCTCCGAGGCAGTCTGCAGTGGACCAGCTTGTGGAGGTTCAGGCGCAAGACGTACAAGCATGGCCTATACAGAAGATCACAGAACAACAGCAAGCATTGGATTCGACTGCACTCTCGGAACTGAAACAGAGCTCACGCAAACGGCGTCGTAATTCATTGCCTTCATTCTCCCGGCAAGAGCCTCCAAATTACCAGGTCGAGAGGCAGACGCTAGGTCCTGACAAGCAGTCGGTCATCGAACAGGTGACATCGCCGAAGACCCAACCACCTTATTTTTCCTCACCATCAGCAGCAGCAGCAGCATCGCGGGGTTTAGACCCAGATCAAACTGCGCCCTCTACCGCATGGCCGGAGCATGCACCTGCGCACGAGCCATCAGTACGCCCACCTGAAAGGCAAAGGCAGGGCGCACAAGATGAGATAAAGTTACACCAACCTGTATCCCCGACAAATATTTCATACGAGTTGCGGTTGAATCATGAGCCACCGCGAAAACGTCGTTGCGATTCCTCTTCCTTCTCTAATCCTCCCGCACGGCGCAAACGAACGTCACCACCATCTCCAACCCCGGCGCTTACTCATGAGGCATCCACAATCTCACAGCATGCGTCGCCACTACATCGCCAGCATAGCCCTCAGGCACTTGCAAAGCCACAAAAGACAGGAGGAATGTCTTCGGTCAATCCGAAGGCGACAAAGAAGGATGACCGTTTCGCTCACGTGTTCTGCTACCACTGGAAATGGGGGCCTCAAAGTAGCACTCAGGAAAAGATTCAGCAGTACCTTCAAAACGGGAGGGAGGATGGATAGTGCTTACTGACTATTCAATAGTTTTATAGCTATCGAATCAAGTCTCATCATCACCGATACATCCACATGCATCTACGTCGATAGCTCTCCGTATCTTCCCTAAGATCCTTATCGCCACTCCTCAGCACAAAAAATTGCGCCGCTATAAGCAAACACCCATCCGCGCAACCGAAACCCTCCATCCTACCCTCCATACCAAAGCACACTCCTACGCCAACGCACAACCACCTCCCCCCCACCCACCACCTCACCCGCCTCCCACCCCAGCGCATCTCCACCCCAGCATCCACTCTCCAGCACCCCCAGCACCCCCACAACCCCCTCCGCCAAAGTGCAACCACCGCGTCCTTACGTCGCACGTGCCGCGAGCCCGATACTCAATGCCCCCATCCTACGTAGCATGTGCAAGGATAGCTCGAGCGAAGACGTGGTACTAAGCTTTTGCGGTTCGAGAAGCGGACCCAGCACAGTTGGAACGTACTGATTAGTCAAACAGCCATCGCGATCCCAAACCACATCTCGATCCCCGTTCTCGTCACGGATAGGGTCGGACGAACCTGCGGAGTGGAGGGCGTGTATCCGCGTCCTACCAAGCACATCCGTACCGCTCGCAACAACGCCAGTATCTCTCCGCGCCCACGCACGTCGCTACGACGGAAGGTGGGGAACGACTCACTACGTTCCAGACCCCTCAGTCCAAACTCCCACCGAAGCAGCGCGGCGCGAGCTAACACGTACATCCTCGAAATCGAAGAATCCAACACTTCTCAGCCACCAAACAAGCATCCTCGACGACGCTGAGCTAGTATCCACAACATCTAGCCCAGGATTTCATCAACAAGCGCCGCCCCATCTCTATCTCTCTCTCCATCCACGAAAAGCCGGGCGGCAAATCCGAGCCCAGGACGACGAACCCTCGCCTGCAACACAGCCAATTAGCAAGGTGTCAGTCCACCGAGCCCAAGAGCCGCCCGTCCTAGCGTCGCTCCCCTTTCTCGTCAGATCGTGAATGTTCCGGGCCGCGTCTCGTGTTTCAGTGATGAATTCAGTATCCGCTTCCACGTTCTGTGTTGGTACGAGGTAAGCGGAACTCGGTATCGAGCTCGTTTTGCGATATTCGTCGTCGCCTCGTACGCTGCTTCGTCTTGGTAGGAAGGCGTTCCTCCAGGGCCCGCGCCTCACCATGCCTTTTCGAAAGCGCGTTGCTAGGACGCGCGTCGTGTGGATGGCGGTTCTTTGCGGATGCGCTGGAAGACGTGGGTCGTCGCGTGAGTCTGAAGGTTAGCGCTGTGGTGGGTTTGTTCGGTATTGGTGTCTCGTCGGGTGAAGGAGGCGAGGGAGTGGATGGTGTGGTGTAGTGGCTGGGTTGCGCGTGGTGTTTTTCGCACTGTGGATCTCGTCAGGGTGGGGCGCTGGATGTGAGGGCGAAGCGAGGGTGGGCGGCTTTGTAGGTTCGTAGCGCTGGGGTTTATGCTTATAGGGGTGGAGAAGGGTGGTGGGTTGAGGAGCCGTTTTGTAGTAGGGGGGATGATGGGATTAGGGTTTTCCGGGTATGGGGCGTGGGAGTAAGGTCTTGGACTGAGCGGCTCGTTGTCTCTCGTATCGTGGCTGGATGGAGCGGGGGATCGTTCCTATTGGGTCGAGAGGGCGATCATAGGCAACTTATTATGGTGAAGCAAAAGTAAAATCGTAGAGGACGAGGAAGCCATTGCGGCACTAGAGAGCGGAACAGGTGATACTACTTGGTGATAGAACGATCGCGAGACTATAGTGAAATAGTTATTTGATTTGCTAGGTATGCTTGGTTCGAACAGCCGCCACTACTATGAGTGTTACGTTGCGATGGACCAATTGGTGGTGTTGGACTACTCTGCCTTGAACCAAGATTCCTGAAGCATCTCCTTTGTCGACGCCCTCTTGGAAGGCTCAAATTGTAACACACTTCGTACAAGCTCGCCCACTTTAAGTATATCTTCCTGGGTCAAGTCGTCGTTCCTCTCCCCGTCAAAGTACATTTCTTCCAGCCACTCTTGGAATTTATAACCGGATTTCTCCCCAGGTGATGCGCTGTCCATGGCGCGCCATGTTTGTTGCCAACGCTCCGGCAGTTCGTCATTCGCCATTTCCAGCATTTGGCGGACAAGGATCGCGGGCGTTGTCATGAAGCTATTGAACGGCGGTGGGCCGACTACGAGCTAGAAAAGCTACCGAAAAATGTAAGCTTTCCCTTGAGTTGCGGCTAACGTGCTGCTCGTTCGCTTTAACATGTTTGTTTTAAAATCTAAACTCACCATACAACCCATACTCCATAAGTCCACGCGATAATCCAAAATCTCTCCGAATATGATCTCAGGTGCTCGAACAGGAAGCGGTGTATGAAGCAAGTCAAGCGTGTCATCGCTCAAAAAAGATTCGCCAAAGTCAACTATTTTGGTCGGATGGGAGGACATTGAAACATCTGCCGGATACCAAGTGGGCCTGACAAGATATTTAGGCATACAGGACTTTAGTGGCTTTTTCCGTCGTCTCTACTAAGCAATCCGGTTTCCGGTTTTCCCAGCTTCTGGAAGAATTCTTCTTCACTCATCGAACATATAGAAGGGATAGTG
>Ga0115846_100181_pt1 | contig 32107 bp, 24 predicted proteins | sample InSIn5gowninarea_2_FD_83860 | JGI IMG/M metagenome (GOLD analysis project Ga0115846, IMG submission 83860) | reverse complement strand
GCTATCAATATCAACAGTAGCAACTTTCTTTCCATCACCCCAACCATTGCCACAAAGAACGGAAGACAACCGTACCTATTAAACAAGCTATTCACATCAGTCACGGGACCTCAGCTTTCTGCCTCACCTCACCTATCGATTGCAGCAGCAATACATCCTTAATACCTAGAATATCCCCAACCATTCACCCATAGAAACTTTTAGCCTGCAATCCAAAGAGTCCATCAACGCACCATGTCCTGGCAAGGTCAGTAACGCCATCTCATCACCATACACCTCCGCTAACAATCCACCAGCATACGTTGATACAAGGTACATTCCGACCTTCCCAACACCCATTCCTATCTCTCCCATCCTATTCTCATCCGACCCAAAACTAACAACCCACCCTCCAGCCTCGTTGGCTCCGGTCAAACCGACAAAGCAGCTATATTCGGCGCCGACGGCACAAGCGTCTGGGCCGCCTCCCCACACTTCACAATCTCCCCAGCCGAAGTAAAAGTCGTCGTCGGCGCATTTACCGACTCCTCAGACCCGAAAAAAGTCATGAGTACAGGCTTCCACATCGCCGGCGCGAAATACATGACCCTGAAAGCTGACGAGCGAAGTCTGTACGGAAAAAAGGTAACATAACAATCCACATACATACACACACCCATGTACACACACACAAATACACAAAAGCAAATACGCAACCAAGCAAAACCCACACAAGAACCACCATCCATCTCCAACTCAAAACTAACAATATACCACAACAGGGCAAAGAAGGCGTAGTCATAGTAAAAACAAAACAAGCCATCCTCATCGCACACTACCCCGAAACCGTACAACCAGGCAACTGCGTCGCAACAGTCGAGAAGCTGGGTGACTACCTAATAGGAGTGGGATACTAAGAAAGAAAAAAGACTTCGAAAAACAACAACCAAAAAAAAGTTAATGAACACATTTCTACACTACATTTCTTCCTCTTCTTCAGCATAGCACTAGCACTAGCACGACGTACAAATACAGCACAGCACAGCAAATATGTTCATGTTCGAAATTCAGAGGGGACGATAGATAGAGTGGGATGATTGAGTGGTTGTACGGCTAGAGGGACAGTCAGTCAGTTGGTCAGGCATCACACGTCAGCAATCGAGTTCTGCTCCTTCAGGGGACGGGACTTACAACCATGGAAGAGAAGATGTACCTGGTTCCCCTCCACCCCCTAGTCGTCCAGATCTCAAATTCTCCGTTGTCCACAGCAAGCAACAACAAGGGCAAGCACAGTAGGACAGTTGTTTCCGATGAACAAAATTCGATGACTTCCTTGTCCTCAAACATCGACCCCTCAACGACTAGATTAGTAATACTAGTAACAGTGGTGCCACACTCAAGATGAGAATCTATGCCATTATGTACAGGTCTATTTTACTGTAGTACATCCTTTTATACAATGAAGTGTTTGTTGTTGTACACCTCGCACAGCCAATTCGTAGAACGAACCTTTATGACTGGACAGCCTCTCCTGAAGGGACACACAGAATTCTGCAATTCGTCTGCCATCGTCGGTGCCCCTTTTCAACCACCACCCTTGAACCAATATAGGTGTACGGTCTTATGGCGTATAGTAATTGAAACGTTGCATGATCAGCACAATGTGACGAACACATGTCGTTAAAAAACAGCTTTCGAATTCGAACAATAGTTGCACCGAAGGTGACCATCTCTTGCAGAACCCAATCCACCGTCCTCGTTACACTTCAAACAGCTCATGCTCAAGTAGACACTCCCCCAAGCTCCTCAGGCACAGCACTCAAAGTCGCCACATCCCCCTCCTCAGCAGTCGTAGCCGGCGTCTCAATACCCTCCGCATCCAACCTCCGTGTCTCCGCCGCTTCCGCCCTAGCCTTCGAATCAAGCTCCAATATCCGAACCACACTATCGACAAAGATCTTCCTAAACGGATGATCCTCCTCCCTCAAAAAAACATTGAAATCCGAGTTCTGCATCTCTCCACTTCTCACCTTCGCCAACACAATCGGATGCAGCGAAATCATCTGCAGTGCCATTGCGAGAAATCGATCTAATGCTTTGCGGTACTCGAGGAGGATCTTGGCTGCGCGTTTTGAATCACCGGTTGTTGGTTTAATGCGGTAGCGGGCCCAGTCGTTGATGACTAGGATGTCGTCGTCGACGAGACGGAGGGATTCGGCGAAGAGGATCCCTGTCAGGGCTGATACGCAGGATGTTTCGCATGCCCAGGGGTATTTGTCTTTGGGGAGGATGCGGAGGACGCCGTAGGCCAGGAGGTCTCCGGCTGCACGCTTAAGGCGCTGGTCTCGGACGCCTTTTCTGGCGGATGCGTGGTTGACGCTGCGTGGCGATGGGAGCACACGAGGATGGCTGGAGGTGCTCCAGTCTCTTCGCTGCCATAATGCGAGGCGGGAACCTACTGTGCTCAGGGCTAGTGCCTTTACTAGATCATGGTTGGCGCTGTTGACGTTTAGTGTTGGTGGTGTTTGTGGAAAGAGGTATGGTGGAGGGGCATTTTCCTTAGTAGGTGGGTGCTCTTTTTTAGTGAGTGGACCGAGCATTGGTTTTATTGTAGCATATATCTGTCGCGACGACTGTGAGATTTCACGGTAGGTATCATGTCTCAAGAACATGGTAGTCTTCATGTCCTCGATCTTAGTGGTATCAGACGTCCGTCTTGCATTATCATATGCAAAGAAAGCCTTCGCATCAGCTAACTTGTCATCGTCAGAAGTCGCTGCCAACTGCTTCCGCAAGGTCGTTACAGAACCTGTCGAAGCTGCATTTGCCATGATCGGACAATCTTCTAATTGAGCACCTGAGAAGATAAGTGGATCAAGACATCTAAACACCATGCCAAGGAGAATGGCTTTCGCTGCAGCAGGACCGGTTGACATCTGACTAAGCACTTTACCAAGAGCTGTAACCTGACCATCGTTGGTTACAGCCTTTAGGTTGCGTAGTTCTTGACCAGCTGCGATGATCGTGCTTTGGTCAGGAGCTGAGGGCGCCGCCAGTAGAATGGCTCCTGGGTGTGTCACATTTGCGTCTTGTGGTAGAGATTTAGGCGCAGTGTTTGTTACAAATGCCGAACTCGCTTGCACGCGCAGCACAATCTGTGTCAAGCTCGTCCTAGTCAGTTCCGGCTGCGGCCGTTCATCCATTGTATTGTACTGTTCATCAGAGTATAATGCGAAATAATGTCCTGGTTGCGTCCTACCGACACGGCCTCGTCTTTGGGTCACTTCGGCCTTGCTAATCCATACGAGTCTGAGCTGTCCTGATTGCGACGACTGTTCATAGAAATTCTGCCGCGATAACCCTGTATCAATCACAAATTTCACATCGGGCAATGTAAGAGATGTTTCGGCAATGTTTGTGGCTAACACAATACGTCGACACCCCGACGGCACAGGGTTGAAGACATCAAAATTTGTTTCATATAATGCAGAATGAAGCTTGAAGATTCGATAGAGGTTAGAGTCCGTGAAATCGCGTCCAAGTGAGGTATTTGTCGTTATGAGGTCCTCTGTCTCCTCAATCTCACTCAGTCCAGGCAAGAAGACAAGTATATCTCCCGAATCTGAAATAGAAATGATGTGGTCTATTACTAACGGAATCAACCGTGTGGGAACGTACACATCATCCAGGACTTCTGCATCAGGTGTATCAGGCTCAGTATCTGTCGTAGAGGACTCAGCTTGCAACAATGACTGAGCTTCTGGAGGTGCTTGCAGCTGAGAGTGAATATAGGCACTAGCAAGTTTGTTCTGCATAACCTGCTTCATTTCCTGCGGCTGTTTTTCCTCGAGCAGGGGGAGAAGATCTTGTAATCTTTGAACCTCGACATGATAGCTCTTGCCTGGCACCTTAATGGTAGATACTTTGATCGGCACGTCAATGTCGTTGAAGTATTCTGCAAAATACTCTGCGTCAATAGTGGCGCTCATCAGAACAATCTTTGGCATAACAAGTCCTTCCTCCAGTGGGTGGGTCATAAGATTTTTCAGAGCAGTCAGTAACAAATCGGCGTCGATATCTCTCGCGTGCACTTCGTCAAGCACAATGTGAGAGAAAGTTGTTAGGAGCCACTGAGGGCTGGTTTCCAAAATTCGTAGAAGCAAGCCATTTGTCATATAGTTGATACCACATCCAAATTTTGGACTCTCGTTATTGAAACGGACATTGTATCCAACCTCGTCACCAACCAGCTGTTGTCTCTCGGTGGCCACTCTCGTTGCAACCGAAATTGTTGAGACCCTCCTTGGCTGGGTGCAAGCTATGTAGCACATCGAACCATTGTCGGCGTCGATGCGTTCATCAAATATCATTTGAGGAATCTGTGTCGTTTTGCCAGATCCAGTAGCAGCTGTGATAATCGTAAGATCACTTCGTTTAATTGTGTTGAGGATGTTTGACGCAATGTGTTCGTTTAATACTGGCAGCGCGTCGCTGGTCGCCCGAAAAGGAAGATGCTTCTTTCGGTTATCTCGACGTGACTTCAACCTTGTGTCAAGCCAAACACGTTTCCGCTGTTTACGGGTCTCCCTCTCTCTCACCTCAAGGGCATCCCTTACGAACCAGTCTTGACCAAGTTGACTAAAGCCAACATTCCGGAGCTCTCGTAAAGTGTCAACCATTTGCGAGACGATAGTGTCTTCAAGAGGGAGTGCGATAGTGACTTCCCGTTGTTCCTGGCTGAGAGGCGCAGCGATTGAGGCATTAGATGAAGACGCCTGCTTGTCCCAGTACCGAGCAAACATCTGATATTCCTGTGGCAGGAGTACCCCTACCTTGTATGCCTCCTCTAAGCGCGGCTTAAGCTGAGCACATGCACGCATCGTGGCTAGTGTTCTCGCAGGCTTTCGATCTAACCAGACAGCAGATGGTCTGAAATCAGGCTGTTTCTGAAAACGAATTTCCGAGTGCCAAACGTCGAGTCCAGAAAGACCCAATAACCTTGAGACCGGTTTGGTGAAGAATGTGATGTCGCCATATTCAAGCAGGCTTACCGCTCGCTGCAGGAACTCGGCCGGAGCCCACACTTCGTCACGAAAATGAAGACCGTGAGGAGTTTTGAGGTCTGCCTTACGCCGAATTTCCTGACAGTAGTGCACTAACGCCTCGAGAAACTGCTCTTTTTGTCCAACAGATCCAGGCTTTGCAGGTTTTGCAGTGACATGGATGTCATAGCGGTCGTTAGAGATGGCAAACCCATCTGTGGCTCTATCAACCTGCATGTTGTTGGCCGTGATCTCCGCCTTAGAGTCCCGGTGGTTCACGATGAGAGATGGAAGAGCTTCAGTATCATCATTACAGATATGCATAAGACTCTTCCAATGGAAACTTCGGAAGCGATTGATCGTATGTAAATCTCCTGCCTTGATAGCGGTTTCGAGGTCGTCCCATGCATGTGCTGCAAGTGGTGAAACCCTGTCTCTCGTATCCAACACGTTACTGCCATATTGAACGCCCTCTTTTTTGACCAAGTAAGAACTGTGCTTAGATGAACTATCTTGAACGGCCTCCCAGAGCCATAAATTGAGATCTTTGGCCAAAGCTGGGAGGAGCTCGTCAATACACGAGCATGACATACATTCCATGATTCTGCTATGTCCAGCTAAAAATGATTTGAACGTCTGGTTAAGCTCCCGCGGGTGCAGAATGTCTGCCACAGTCATGGGCAGCGGATACATGAGAGATCTCACTTGCTTGACGTCTGATGGCGGTCGTTCAGTCAAGATAACGCGTTCAGATTTGTGTTCATCGTTATTGATGCTCGTCTGCTCGACATGTTGACCTCCGTCCCTCTGATATTCCAAAATTGAAGCAGCATCACTTTGCGACAGAGCATCAATGTTGTGGTCCGTAGCCGCGCTAGTTGTTGTGCTTTGTGCTCTCGTATATCCTCCAGATCGTGACCTCAAAATCTGCGAACTGTTCCAGCTTGCTGGGGTATGCTGTGCACCCCCATCGTGCAACGATGCATGTCTGTAACGACATGTAATTGTTCTTCTCCCACCATAGCTACCTTGCAGCGTAGTCCGAATTCGTCGATAAGGCCGTGTGTGACAAAATGATAGACGGAGTATTCTCGCAGATCTAACGGTCCTCTGCAGTGTGGGCTGCAGCAATGTCATAGTAGTCCGAGAAGGAGCATGAGAGAGGGTCCATCATGAGAACATTGGCGAGTAGTGGTGAACGTTTGAAGGAATGACTATGCGACGTATAGGACGATGGCAAAGGTACTGTCTTCTGTGGTGGAAAGAATCGCAGTTCCCTTCACTAACCAATAGAAAGGCGCTCCCTGCGGAAACATGGACCCACCTAGCGCATACTATTCCATTGATATTCTCACAATATTCGGAGGGTGCCACATCATTGAAAACCGCTATGTGAGATGGTCTAGTACGGTCTGAACACTGTATTATTGTGTGCTGTCGAGGCACGATGCATAAGGAAGCTCGCATTGACCAAAACCCTTTCGTTCCTCCTTGTGGAAAGTGTATATACCATAAATGCATATTTATATCACTACCTGTTAATGCCTTCCTATTCACACAAACAACACCATAAAACGCAACCTTTGCCGCTGCTTGATTACAAGCTCAATCGATCCAAGCTCCTCACTCTCTTTCCAGCACTAGTGGTGGCTAAGCCTAGCTGATAAAACCTCTCCTCTCCGGTAGCCGTTCGACCTCCAATATACCACTTCTCCGAACCCATAGCATCCATGAAGCCACCAGATGAGTTCGAGCTTCCACTATCCCTCCGCTGTCTCCCTCTTGGTACTGGTGTAGCGTGCCCCGGTGGTGAAAGAGCCAAGCTGTGATTATGTGGAGCTGGGGATGGTGGTCGTGCCGACTTCGGGATACTGTAGAAAGTTGTGCCCGGTGAGCCAGAAGCCATGGTCGTGGTGAATGGCGATGTGTTTGAAGTCTTTACGGTTTGTGGGGACACGCTATTTGTGCTTTGTGTTGAGGCATCTTGAACGGCTTTTGTAGATATCGACCGGGCGGCATTGGTGGATGTGACTGTGGTTGTTGTGGTTGCTACATGTGCTGTGGCTGCGAGCGTAGAGGGTGAGATTGCGCCTGTCGGGCTTGATTTGGCTTGAAATACAGGACTACTTCGTGCTCGGAAGGCTGAGAAGAAATTTGCAAAGAACGGTCTTTGCGTCGGCATGTTGGCAATGGCCAAAGTGGCGGCGAGTTCTTCTAACTGTCGTGGTTGTCTGTACTGGACCAAGTGAGGTTTTAGAGGCCTGCTGTACTTGTTCTGATTCACTCAGTGCTTTGCTTCTCTCTGTTCAATGGTGTGCGTTTAATTGTATCTTCGGGGTTTTCACATAGCTGTGATTCCAATCTCTCTTTTTCAATGTATTCGTGTTGACTGCGCTCCCCAGGCTACCAAGACGATATGGTCAGACACTTCCTCCACGATTGGTGACCGTCGTTCGTCCTTTGACCGGCAATCTTCACCCCGAAGCAATGTTGCTAAATATATCCTCCGATGTTGTCGGTGGTACAATGTACACAATATTCGGTGGTTGTCCGTCGCAGAAGGCCAAGTGGAGGTTGAGCAGCAGTGGTCGAGGTTGTACGTGTCGAAGTGTATATGTGGTAGCAGCGAGAGTGGTATGATGGTTGTGGTACGGATCGTGGGTGAACGGTTCAAATGAGTTGAATAGAATGCGGGCAGAAACGCTCAAATCCACATCATGGTACCATGGGTGAAGCCGGGAAATCGAAACCGGCTCATTTTCATTGGTGAAGAACAAGGCCGTCGTCATCCGAGGATGTAACCGAAAGCCACCACTCGCATAAAACGTGTTTCCCTGTCCAATCGAAATACAATCGTAGCATCCCTGCTGCAAAGCGTCACCGTGAATCAAAGTATGATACTTGAGCCTCAAGCAAGACAGGATGATGAGAAAAACACTGTGACTTGTTTCATGACGGAATGCCTCCTGGAGTAGGTAGTAGGGTATGGAGGACGAAAACGTCGTGAATTCGGAATAAACCTCGGCTTCCGTGTCACAGTCCCCTCGTTCTCCCTTCAGTACTCTAGTATCACAGTAATAATACAAGGCCGGTGAATGAATGTCCATCAGGGCCCGAACTCGAGCTTCACACATGTAATCGCGGAGCTCAGGTTGCATGCCTCTTTGATCAGCATGTCGAGGAACGCCACAAATGGACATCTCAACACTCACGACACCATACAAGAGATCCCATGATCCATCACTTACACCAGAACCATATCGGCCTGTGCTGCTTCATATTGGCGCATCACCGGTCAACACACTACCAGCACGAAAACCATCCATCCTATCTTCAAACGATACACATCAGAAACGATCGTGTCCTGTATACACGTTAACATCCACCAACACAACATCAAAGCAACACAACTTACGCCCCAAAGGCTTCGCCCGCCGACCCAAATCCTTGGCCTGGCCTTGCTTGATCCTCGCCGCCTTAGCCTCCGCTTCGACCTCCGACTCCAACCTCTTAACGTGCTCCCTTGCATCTCTCACCGAATTTCTAGCCCGCTGAAGCGCAGAGTCGGCATCCCGCTCCGCCTGCTCGGCGCGAAGTACACGTTCGCGTGCAGCTGCGATAGACGGGTCTTCAGATTTCTGTTTGCGGCGTAGCAGGCCACCACTGAATGACCGGCGTGACGTCTGGATTTCATTGTTCGAAGAGCTGGGCAAGGAGTTGTTGACTGTTACCGGACCTGTTTGGGCTGGTACTGCTTCCTTTTTGCGGCCGAGTAGAGGCATGGTGTTGGAGATCTAGATGGTGGGTATGATCTTATCTTGAGACAAGGCTTGTTACTTCCTGGATGTGGTTCCAAGACAGCCGGTGGTGTGATGGATGCGATCTGCTCGACATGTCAGCCCGAGCAGGCAATCGTAGATATACCATTTCTATTGTCATCCTTTAGGCATAGCATAATCTAGTTTCTTGTACACCAGGTGACGTATGGATCTGTGTATCGCTGTAACGACCCGAACGCCAGACGGTTGCAAATACCACGGCAAAATATGTCATGTTCCCCATGTTTCCTTGTTCTCGCTGCAGACGGCCTGGATATCGAAGCACGATTATGCATACTGAAATCATGTGAGCACAACGAGTACGAGTTTAGACACTTTCCGCATCATAGTCGATCCTGATTCGTAGAGGGCGATCTGGTTTGCAGAGCCAGGAATCCGAGGAAGGATTCGAGCGTCCTGCCGTCTATCGATTTGTTCCAGAAGAAGCATTGCTGCATGCTTCCGGTTTCTAGCGTCCCTTCTTGAAGGCCGTCAATTGCTGGATATATGTATCTTGAACTCTATTGGATCGAATGAAGGCCCTACTTTTCTCCTGCTATATCGTTAAATGCGCTGCAGCACTTAAAACAGAACCGCATGGCCCATACTGCTGTAGATAACAAGACTTTTCGTGTCGTGTTCGATCGTAGACGGGTGTCTCTGTCCATATATGAAACATCCCACAAGAATTCTTATCTGGTAAAGGACTGGCGAGTGCTCTCGAGGACCAATATACTGAGAGAGGCTCTGACGTGTTTGAGACGGTGAGTGAGGCTTGAAGAACGATGATTTTGCTTCGTTGTATCGCGAGAAATCATTACTTGACAACATCAAGGACTACCTTTTTCATCAGCCTGCTTCAACATCTTGGTTGAGCTCGGATTTCTTTCTGTTCCTCACTGGTGCTTCCGCTTTATCCTGGAGCATCACAAACCCACCCTCCTCCCTATCCTCACCTTTGTCTGGCCACAAGACTTGCTTCATTATTATAGCTCTAATCATCATGCCCATCACGAAGATCCACATTGCAACTAGCAGTCCTGTCATCACACATCCTATAATCTTCAGTGCATGAATATCGAAAGCATCCGCTACCCTAAACGTAGCTGTGGTAAGTGCCGTCTGTGGGAAAATGTAACTGAACCATGTCATCGCAAACGGAATTTTATGACCAGGAACATGAAAGCGCTCCTTAGTACCCGGATACTGGTCATTCTCCTGAGCGGATGACCATGAGTGCGTCAGGAGAGGTGCAACATTGGAGATCACGCTCACGAAAAAGAACCATAGTGCCAGGCCCCACAACCAAAGGCTCACCCAATTTCCGACAAGTTTCAGGATTTGCGCAGCTAGTTCAGCTGGTACATCCATGTAAATTTTGCTCGGTTGGTTTGCAATTGCACGGCGAAGGTTTTCTGCCATGCCGATTGTACCACTGCATGTAAACGCTGCAGGACCAACGGAAACAAACATACCTGGTCTTGAGGGGTCAACTGGAAGTTTCTGAGTCATCAAGCGGTAGATGAACGATGAGTAAATTGTAAGGCTGACAAGAAAGCCAATGCCCTGCACTGTAAAGCCGCCTATTATCACCTGAAGGGCGATGTTCGGGTTTTCAAGTTTGCTGGAAAGGTTTGCAGCATGCGGACCGATGATAAGGAGTGGATAAGCCGGGAAGATCCAGATAGGGGTCATTTGGGCAATAGTGAATGTAAGGCTGGACCAAAGGATCATGTATATTGTTATCGACAGGGTAAATGCTAGACCCACGTTGAGCCAGAAGAGGACCAATACTGTTGTGGTAAGCCATTCGCCTGCCTTATCCGCTCCGAACTCGACAATTGTGATGCAGAGTGTGCCGAAAGACACCAGGAAAGCAGGGACAAAGAGCGATTCGGTGGGATGAATGAGAGATGATCGGAAGGTGTTTCGGTGGTTGACAAAGCGTGTGAGAAGCATTACCCAGACTGTGATGTAGAGAGCAATGTTCAGGAAGAAGAATATAAGCCCGACATAATTGAGCCATCGTGACTGAAAGGGAACTGCACAATATATTAGCTTCAGATAAGATGATGTAGCCAACAAGGTACATGATGCAGCGCTGCAGATCTTGATGATTCTACATACCATTGTGAAGCACGTTCGCGATACCCCCGGTCGCCATGGTCATGGTGAAGTAGGCCCAAGTCGTATGCTTGAGCCGCTCCCGCCATGGCAGGTGCTGCTTGTTAGTGTCAGTTGTCCCATTCGTTTTACGTCCGTAGATTGCAGGACGGCTGCTGAACTTTTGGTTGCGAGCAAATCGTACACTAGTCTGACGGTTCAGAGGTGGAGATCCAGAATCAATTCTGCTGGTCGTCTGTTGAGCCTGACCAGATCGCCATAGATTCCACGGATGGTCGTTGTCTTCAGTAGCAGGGGTCCGGTAACCATCGCGTCCAATTCCAGGGTTTTGAGATCTCAAGTTTCTCTCATCGATGCTGTCAGACATATTGCAGCTGTCCAATGGTCGCTAAAGGTATCGTGTTGTTGAGGGCCAGTATACATGCTGAACCTTCATAATACAACATGAAGAGCAGTCCAACGACTCTTGGACTTGATTGAGGATCGGCTCGCGCAATTTTGATGGGTTCTGAGGCAGGAGCGACGACGACGTGAAGTCCATCACCAAGAGAGTACAACCACTGGCACGCGTCGGTTGTGCCGTGTAAAGGTTGTTATTTTCCAAAAACTGTTACTCCTCGCGTACAATTCATTACATGTCATAATAGTCCTTGAGTGTGCCGCTTTGCCGAACTACGTATTCGGCTGGACCATGGCTCGGCGTTCACGGCAAACTCAAATATCGCCGAACCTTGGCGCTCTTTGAGTTTGCAACAAATATTACCTTGACGTCCAATTTCGTAGTTGCTAAAATGCACACAGAATGGGCACGTGGTCTAGGGGTATGATTTTCGCTTCGCATCGTCTTCAGGACGTGATATGATGCCTGTGAAAGGTCGCGGGTTCAATTCCCGTCGTGTCCAATTTTTGCTTGATATGTGTTGATCAGAAGCTTTTCTTTTTGCTGAACGTTCCCACAAGAAAAGGGGCTCGGTGGTAGGATCATAGCTGTTGCAGTTGGTAGGTGCTGCTAGTGTGACATGATGCTAGGGGCAGCTTGGGTCAAGCTTGGATAAGGTACTATATCGTCCCTGGTGAAACATCGAAATCTTTCCCCTAATCTTGTAACAAGCGTCAAAAAGCAGCATTCAGTTGCAATCAATCCTCTTCCATGGTAATTTTAGTTCTGATGGGTACGCAGCTCAACGTGGCCACGTATCTAGGTAGGTTTGGCAAGGTGAGAAGAAAGTCGACTGTGATAAAAGAGGGAATGAAAACACGAGCCGTACATAGGGTATGTACAGTACATACCTACCTACTTAATAGGTCAGAAGACTTGGGAGTGGGTGGCCGTCGACAATGTGGCTCGCATCGCGCCTTCCCAATTTTTCAGATATACACTGCATATGTATGGACTACGTACTTGGTACATACACTCACTGCTCGCTCAATCTCTCAGGTTCTCACGGCTACTGTATATGAATCGTCTCAAACAACACTCCTAACCCGCCCAGTTTCAACCTCATAAACCCAACCAGTGATGGGTACGCTATCAGATATGAGTTTGCTGTTCTTCAGTAGCGCAACGTCATCAGCAACTGCCTTTTCCAGCTCGGGGAATGGCCCAAAATCAATGTTTCGCTGCTTGAGCTCGGCATGGGCTTCAGACCTAGGTGGTTGATACACAAGTCAGCATCAGTACAGAATACAAAAATGGAAGGCATGAATCCAACGGTCCCTCTGACATGTCCAAAACCTACCCTAAGTTCTTCTCAACAAGACTACAGGCATCACTGTGCTGGAAAGTCAACATGCCACAACCGGTGTGCTTGATCAGTAGGATCTCTCGTGTTCCAAGAAGCTGTTCGGAAATGACAATCGATCGAAATGCGTCGGCAGCATTTGCACCAGCCTATAAATCCACGTCAGATTGATATAGTCCTATTGCTAACATACTCCTTGTTCCGGTTATTGCAAGTATTTCAAAGCGAAAATAAACCCGGAAAGAGAAAGAGCCGCATGTTGACCGTGACGGCTGGGGTCAACCGGCATCTTCGAATATACTTACATTCCGAATGACATGAGCATCCCCCAGATCGATGCCAAATGCAGCAGCAGGATCAATCCGTGCATCCATACATGTCAAAACAAGATACTTCTTCGCCGGCGGAAGTGCTAGATGTCCCTTGTCGAAAGATGAGACATATTTCTCATTGCTCTCAATCAAGTTCTTTTGCACTGAAGTCGTCATGGTAAGTTGGTATAAGCGATGAACACGAATCAAGTGAAAGCGCCTAAGCTCCCTGAATATACGAAAACAGTATTATCAAAAGCTCTACCGTTCGTAGTATTCAAGACAGAAGGACCAGAACTCGAAACCGATGCCGAAGAAGCAGAAAACCTCTACGAAGACGACATAGCGTACACCAATGATACCAACCCATATCAATGGATCCTAGACCGGGCACGTTCAATTCTGAAGTAGCCTCTTTACACTGCGATTCGAGCCTGGAATGAGGAGGCAGTCGATAGAGTTAGCAGATCACAAGAACGCTACCAACGAGTTCGTGCCTTCCATGCACTTGATGGAGATCTGACCAATCGTTCCTCTCAGTTCAGCGCAGCAGCTCTTCATACGTGCTAGCAGAAGTTACACAAGCCAACCAAGGCCTACTGGTGTCCGCGAGCGTCGATGGCGTGCTTCCCTACAATTCAGGATCATCGCGAAGAACGAAGTGCCGGACATCAACGTTTCATGCTCAGACACCAGACAAGCATGAGAAAATAACATTTTTAGAGATCAAGCGCTGTTTTCCGGGCATTAATCTTAGCCTCAAGACGAACATCGTGGGTTTGTGAACTTACGTATACGTACGTATGTATAGAGAAATTTTCGTCTATCAGGGTCACGTTGGATACGTAGTAAGTACTGCCATGGTCCTTGAAAGACCGTTTACCTGGTACCTAAGAACGAAGCTGGAACTCAGAGTTGCATACCGTTGGTACTGTAAACCAAGTCTTCATGCGCACCCACGGACATTGACCTCAAACCTCAGAGTAATACTGTATGTGCACTTGTCATTCTATTAGGTGACTACTACAAAACCTGCAACCAGCGCTCTACAAGGCAGAAGATGACAAAGACCAAGGAATAACTCGACTTTGATAATGACGTTCTGAATTCTTGAACAAGTGCACAGCTCCTTGGAGCTTACCTCAAGCCTTAAAAGAAATGCTAAGTACTCTCTCATCCACCCCCGTTCATGCATGAGTTCGCGGTACATTCACTGCGTCTCAACTGAGAGTACTCACGTACTTACGTGTCAATACGTGGTACTGACACCAATAGCAAGAATTACACGACCCGGATACAGCCCTATATACCAATGTTTGCGATCACCACAGCTGCCCACTACGACGGACTTACTCCGCAGTATATACATACGTACTAAGTCTGTGGCCCACAGGAAGTCCGTCCGTGGAAAGCACTGCAAAGCGTTATTAACAGCATTTCGAAGCGCTTTCATGATGCAACCAACATCATGCATGCTGCGATGCTGTTAAAATGATACGTACGTACCGAAGGGATTCGAATTAATGTCGGCATGCTTTTGAAGTCCTTTGTCTTACTGCTCTCAGCCTCAAAGTCGAGTCACAATCCGTGACATCGATGTCAGCATCATTTCGAAGCGCTTCAACATTATCTCAGCACGATGTTAACAGCATTTTAAAGTACGTACATAGTGTGCTGTAGCGATCGAAAATCACAAGTACGTACGTAGTGCTGTCCTTACGAGGGCCGTGGGAAGTGTTCCTCTTTACCTTTTTTGCCTTACGTATCTTACGTTGCTACATACGTACGTACGAAGACCGGCATACATCCCAAATGGCCTTCGTCTTAGAGGAGCAGACAAGACGAAGGTAACAGATGTACATTGAATTCATACACAATCTGCATTCAAAACTCGTGCGTACGTACTACTATTGTCTGTACACCGATAGGTACGCATAGCATACATACTTTACTACGTACGTACTCCAAACAGAAAAACCAAAACACAAAATTCAGTCACTGCCAGTACGCATGTATTGTGTGCATGTGTACTTTTCTTCCAACAGGAGTATGAGTACCTCCTTCTTGAATTCACAACCAAACCAAGAATCGCAAACACAAACAACCAAAACACCCAACAACACCATGCACAAAATCAAACATACAACCTCTTACAAACCCACAAACCTGAACCCCAAAACTCAAACAACCAAACAAATGCTCAGCTCAACTCTTCTTCCCCATCAACAAACCAATTTCCTCCTCACCTCTCCCATACGTAGTTTCATCCAGCCCCCTCCCTCTCAATCCTGTTTCACCCTAAAACCTCGCCGGCGCACTAACCTGACTCAAATCCCTAACATCCCTCCCCTCTCTAACTCCCGCACTAATCAACACCCCCCTCCTAGCCACACTCCTCGGCGTCTTAACCCTCACACCAGTATTTCCTCCTATATTCCCCTCCTCACCCGAGTCACCAATATTCAATTTCCGCACATTCTCGCTTCGTGCACGGTCTCGTCGGGCGCGGATTTGGGCTAGTGCTGCTTCGCGCGAGATGGGTATGCCGGGGAGCATTGCGACACGGGATCGATCTGTGGCGTTTTCAGCGGAGAGTGGGCGTCTGTTTGATTGGGGGAGGGTTGCGGTTGGTGTTCGCTGCGCGTGTGTGGATGCGTGCTCGTGATCAGGATCGTGGGACTGCTTGTGTACCTCGGGGCTGAAGACGTCGTCGTCTTCTAGACCTCTGAGTGGGACCATTGTTGTAGATGATTTCTGCGATAGCAGTGGTCTGCTCTGAGAGAGAGGAGGATGATTCTGTGTCTGTCGGTGTGGACGCTCAGCCTTCAATTTCGGTGTTACGGGGAAATATGTAGCTGTCGATGGAGATGTGGAGTCTAGCAGACCATCTTTGGGGCCTGGTGATCGTGCTTGTGAACGTTGTCGTTGACGAGAATGAGATCGACGGTGTGTGATCGTATTTCGTAGTGGTGAAGTTTCGCCTTTGAGTGGGACTTGAACAGATCTGTATCGTGGAGGAGAAGCGGTGGGCGTCATGGAAATGAATTGTTGTGGCGAGGGAGGTACCATACGAATAGGCGAATCGATAGTTCGGATGCCCATGACTGTTGATGGTCGTGGTGGCAGGTGATGTCTTGCAGGCGCTATATCGAATAGGTCGTCGGTTGTATTGACTGAAATTACGCTGTGTGATTGTCGGGGGATAGGAGTTTCCAATTCGTGCGGCCTTCTTGAGGTCGACGTCGAGAAGGCGAAGTGATTCGAGGTCGCGGCTGGCTCAGGCTCAACCATGACCTGTGTCATATCTTCTAGTACAGCCGTCGGTTCTAGATCATCGCTACGAGGTGATGGCAAAGGTATATCCGCTGCCTCCTCGAGAGTAACCACACCTGCGGTATTGTTCGCTGCTGTGGGTGTGTATTCTGGTAAAGTAGGCAGAATGTTATCGTCCTCCATCTGTACTTCTATGTGCTCGAGCTGGTAGGCATCCTGCTCTGGCTGAGGTGACATAGCCACATCTTCGAGAGCTTCTTCTATTCGTGTGACCTTAGGACTAGTCTTGTCCATTTCCGAACCAATTATCTTTTTGATTGAAATGTGTGGCGGCAACGGTAGCTCGTCTTCAGCCTTCCTCTTCAGACCTTTCGCTTCAGTCAATGATTTCTGTCTCTCGTCGTACTCATAGTCGTGTATAAACCGGACGCCTGCCCTCTCTGCTTGTCTGCAGGGACAAGCGCGAAACTGACATTGCATGTTCATGAAGTGGACCAGATCTTGTTCGCGCTTTAGTTGACTTCTGACCCACGCAAGCTCATCATTTAGCTCTTGCATCTCTTCTGATCCAGTAGAAATAGAATCTTCCACGAATGACTGTTGCTTCGTGGAACAGATACATTTAGCTGGACTTCCAGATGCAATTTCCACTGCCTGCGGCCATCCAAGCTCAACTTGCACACCTGTTTCTCGAGTTTCGGGCAGCTCCTCCTGCTGTGTAGCCAGGCTTAAGCTGTTCTGCAGCGCTCTTAAGGCTTCATTTTCAGTTTGCAGCACTTCTTTCTCCTTCTTCATTACTTCCAGCTCCTCCATGTTGCTCGCTAGAGTTCTAGCCCTCTCAAAGGCTTCCTGTCTCGATTTATCCTTGGCTTGTCTTTCATGTTCGGCGCGCATTTTGAATCCTTCCTGCTCACTTCGCGCTTCACGTAGCTCCTCTTGACATTTTATCAGCGCCAATTCAGATTTATACTGCATTCTATTCAGAGATTTTATCTCTTTTTCGTATGCTTGCTTCTCGTGTCTCGCCCGTGTATAGGAAGTTGTCAGCTGCTCCATCAGTGACTCGACTCGTTCTGCTACCAATTTTTCTCGATTTCGAGATTGGTCGAGTTGAGCTTGTAGCGACTGTACAAGAACCGCCATATCAGTTTGATCTGATGGCATAGAATAGACACTGTTGGCTCGACTGTGTGGCTTCGTAGGTGAGTTGGATCCGAGTCTCGTGGGACTTCTCGTCGGTGATGGGCTTATTGCAAAGCTATTTGTGAGAGCATTACCGCTACCATGGCGGCTACTCGATATGTTGTTCAGAAATGCTATCTTCGACCTGACATCGGCGGTGACACATATTTCTGAATCGCGACGTCTGGAGGGAGGGTTAATGTTTTCGTTGAGATAGGCTGGCATTGATGGTGATTGAGGAATGCGCATCTGATTTACACGATCAGGCGACACCTGCTGTAGAGGTTTCGAGATGTAATCTTGCTCCATGTTGGCTCTGACGATCTCTATTTGGGGTGACTTGTTATTGCATCTCCAGTGTTGCGACAAGCACGATATGTTGAGGGTGGTAGAGAGTTGGGTATTAGATTTGTGGTGGTGAGATGATCAACGATTGTTTACATTGGACGAATTTGGCACTAGTGCCGCTTTCGCCAATTCTTCGTGGATGGCCACCAGCACTAAAGAAAAGTCAAGTGACTGAACCAGTCAAGAATACTAACCACACGTAACAGAATGACATGATCCGAGGAAAATCGGCAACTTTTGAAGGGTGATCACCTGATTCATTAACTATCTACAGTCGCCCATTCGACTGAATCCCTGAGAACGTATAATCGCACAGCTCGAATTCGGCGTCCTCAAAACGACTCGTTCCTCCTAGCCATGCTATTTGGCTCGCTGGTATACACTTTTGCCCATCCAACCCCCTACCCTTGTCGGGAAAAATCCTAAATACGTCGCAAATGCTCGTGAGCGAAAAGAAGAACGTTAACACATTAATATGAAACCACGAATTGATCAAGCTGATTCGAAGACACAGAGCAGAATCTGCAACTCGACCCTGAGTTCAAGACCAATCCATTTCGACATCCTGCCGTGGCTGTAAGAACGAAGCCTCTCCAAAATCCATCTTCGCCTCGATACCACAGCTGGTCATCCGTCTGTGGCCGCCGAAATGTGGTTGTGGAGCAGCGATCTGTACAAACGGATTGACCATGGCGGCTGATTGTTGAGCAGCAAGCTGTGCAAAAGGATTGAAACTAGCGACTGGCTGCTGAGGAGGTGCTCTCACTCTTGATCTTGGCCTCGCCATTCGTCGGTTAAGAAACTGTGATTGATATTCTTCAGATTGTATCATCGAGGTGGCATCGCTCATGTTGTCGGGGTTGATGTGGAAATAGTCTTGTGGTGTCGCAATGCCCGCGTCGGCATACTCCAATTGTGGAGTGCGAGGCATGAACTCCTGGCTATCATCGCTATCCGAATCGTCGTCAAACATTCGACGCTTGGAACTTGTGCTATATGACCATAGTTTTTGTTCTTCAATTGGTTGAGCGGAGCTGATGTGAGCCATGGCGGCAAGGTTGATCCCACAGAAGGTCGCTGTGCTGATGGGTTGCATGTTTTGCAGTCCACCTGCAAGGTTGGCATCAGAATTGGTTGTATTGGAAAGTGCGGATAGAGTATCTGGGGAGAGTCGGTGGGAATTGAAGAATGGTCGTGGGGTAAAGGCTCGTCTACCTGGTGTGTTTTGGTATCCATCGGCAACTGACTTGCGGATTCGCATGCCAACTTGGAGCAACTGTGCTTCGATCTCTTGTTGCGATGGTGACTGGTCGCAGAGTTGAAGGATTAGAGGAGATTCCGAGTCATCGTTCGCAATGATAACAGGGATTTGCTCTGGCACGAAGCGTCTTCGCTTGTTTAAGGGGGATTGGTCGAATGTCTGGCCTTGGTTGAAGGACATCATGTTGTTGGTGTTCATGTTGAAGAAGGTTGGAAGGAAATAGTAGCTTGTTGAGTGAGTGAGTGAGTGAGTGCAACCGAGCAGCAACGAAGCTGTGCTAGCGAGTGTAGAAGGCCTGAGGCAGCTTGAGTGAACTGCAACACGGTTGTTGTCAAGGTCGAACGTCTGTGTCAAAGCGTGTCGCGGACCGGAAAGAAGATTAATGAAAGTAGTTATGGGGTCAGTCACTCCAAGAAGAGAAGTCGAAGTGGTGATGAAGCGAGGAAGCAGTGAAATAAAGGGAACCAGGAAATTAGGATCCCAACCTTTCTCACTCTGGAGAAGTCAAGCTCCTGGGCAGGATTCAGATCTCGAAATGGACGAGGCGCAGGTCCGTAAGATGGGTGGATACTTGGAAAGTGAGCCAAGGCGCACCATGACAAGCATCTCCCATTTGTTTGTGCTGTGGTGAGTTGTGCATAAATCGCATCAGGCGCACAAGCTTCGCACTATGAGCACCAGGCCATACCGAGGGGGGCATGGCCTCTCAAGCCTGGTTCAGCCCCGGAGGTCGCAAAAGGATAGATCATGACGAACCTCGAACGCCCCTGATCACACCAATCCAGGAGAGGCTGAGGTCAAGATTTACCAGCCTCGTTTGTACCGGGGTTATCCAATAGCCCGTAAAGATAAGATTAGCACCCCAAGTCCGCACGCTAGTGATGTATATTAGAGTTCGTATGTGGTGATTGGCGGCGTGCGTCCAGAGCATCAGCTCCTGGTAAACAGAGTTCCAATAGAGGGGCTGGAATATTGCGAGGGAAGTGGGCTCGAAACCAATTTTAGAACTGTAAATGATCAAGCTTCCTCGTGTTCAACCACGGATATCTCGCCGCACTCGTGATTTATCCAAAATCCGAATGTCGTATTGTACATCTGCCACACCTACAGAATTGTACTCATCATGGACAAACAGTGCTGCCGTTGTCACACAGTGCCATGTGCCCGGGCTGTCCCGAAGTGAATCGCTAGCTTCCACGACAAGTACTCAAGGATGGCCTGTTTACTGCACTGTATGTGTTGCTGAACTTGACATCAAGATGCTGGAGCTTCGTGACATTGAATCAACCCTGACCTGGGTGACCTCTTTGAACTTACTGACTCTCAGAAGCCAGGATAGCGATGTATATCGACGATAGTATGCAAGGGCGTGCTCCACGATACAATCACTCATTGGGTGTTTGAGTATCGTATGGCTACCTCACCTTGCCCTTCGAGAGGACTCCTTGCACGCTGTATGGACTCGAGCTACGAGCTTTCAAAAGTCTTCGCAACGTTCGCTATGGTCGGGTCCAGACACCAAATATGACATCTTTTACCGTCAAGATTCGCAAACATGTAGTAGGCTCGGGCCTAGCATACTTGCCCTGATGGTTAAGCCAGCCACTTCCCTGCTCGTGTAGCATGGATAGGTCGACAAAGCAGATAGATAGTTTGTGGTCAAAAACCTATTGGCAACGAACCGACTACCTACAAGGCAGACCCTCCCTAACCTCATTGTAGTACTCGAATCCTAAGGCCATCACCAAGCTTGCGTTGTTTCTCGATTGTATTCTAGGAATGGGCCGTGTAACGTTTCTATAACAAGTCCGCTGGTAGCAACCAAACCGACCCGACTATACTCTTCTGTACAGGAATCTGGCTCTGTGAAATGGGTACCGTTTCTGTCCACTTTCGATTTCTTTTACAGAAGAGTAGACAATGTGACTGGCAGACTTGGCGTTTGCTTGACTCGAGGCTTGAGAGTGTGTAGATGTGGGAGTACTTACTATACAGTAGATCTGAACAGTAACTGCTATTTAACACATCGGCCAAACACAGGCATGTTCATGCTATGAAGCGAGACTGTTCACTGTAGCTTGAAACTGACCAACTTCGATTAAATTGGATGGGTGCGACTAAACCGGTCGAAGTTACTTGTCCTTAACCCGAGCTCCGTGTCAAGAAGGCACGAACTTAAACCGCAATTTGACCCTTCTCTCGTGGTAGACAAAGCCACTTGATGAGATGGACAAAAGAATGGTAGGCAGAGCAAGGTATGACAAGCTGTTGTCATTTTACACTATGATGGAGAGGTGATCTCTCCTCCCATGGTCTCGCTCATTGAGCTCATGTACAATTGGTAGTAATGAACACTTTACCGCCAGGTCAGGTCTTATTCCTGGGCCCTCGTGAAATGTATCTAGAAACAGATCGAAAACAAACAAGACGCAACATTGTTCAAAGCCATCATGATGACGATACTAACACTTTCAGATTCCTAGTTAGCTAATCACCCACCATCTCTGCTAATGCTCATAATGTACCGTAGCTGTGCGTGGTCATAGCGTCGTCATGTCCAACCCTTGTGAAAGGAACTAAGTCTATCTTCTCTTATCGTGATCAAAAGGGAACCATTACGCCAGCATATTCATACATCCTTCGGTCTGCTTCCTAGGTGTGACCTGTTTCCTGTCTTTGTTGCATCTGCTGGAGGGTAGAGAGCACGTGCTGCACTTCAGGTGACGTTGATTGAACACCAGCAACTGCCTTTGCCATGTCAATCGTTTGAGGGGTTGCTTCACCCTCAGTCAAATGCGTTCCAGCTGTATGTAAAATTGGTGTACATTCATTTGCCAGCTCGCTATTTGTCGTGGTAGCCGTAGCATTGACCAGCGTCAACTTGTCCACAGGTAAACCCTCAGAGCTTTTGGGGCGGGAGCCGTCAATCTCCGATTTGGCATCACTCGACCGGCGCTCCTTGTCGTCCTCCTGCGCACCTGACAACGAAAACGCAGGCTTTTCAGAAGACGGAGTAGCAGATTCTTTCCTGCGGCTCATGTAGTCGCCTAGGCTAAGTTTTTTCTTACCCAGGCCAGGAACTACAGTGGTTGTGTTTATTCCTGTGATTGATACTGATGGCAGAAGAGACCCTGGCGACTGCGCTATGGTAGGCATTCCGATATTGGGGGTAGTAACGCCGGATGGCGTACCTGGAGTGACTGAAGACGTACTCGAAAAAGTGGGCACAGGAGGTAGATACGACAGATGTAGTCTGGGAGCTGGTGTCTTGAATATCCCATGGACTTTGTGGGTGTGGGCTGCCTGTGATGGTAACGGTCCTATTGGGCTAGTTTGTGAAGATGATTCCCGAACTAGTGGTGCCACAGACTTCGTGGTCGAGGGTGATGTTGAGACACTTGTAGCAGCATCTATCATCTCAACATCGTCAGCTTGGTCGTTGAGTCGGTCCGTGTCTAAAGCTTTTCCTGTCGATGCGGCCAAGCACGAAGCACGCTGTTGCATCAGCTTCTTGAGTAATCGTTGTGTGGGTGTACAAAACCTCCTCCTTTTCAGCGGTGGTTCTTGTTCCGCATACGTCTCGGGATCCGTCTGCACTGCAGCCGAGACATACACAGGCCGTATAGGTTTCCGGACAAATGCAGACGTTGGCGGTCGGTTGTTGGCATCCTTATGAGAATATAAGGTTGGTGGGGTGTCAGAATGTCTTTTTGTTCCAGGAGTGGGGTTGTAGCCTATTTGTTTCGACACACCGACATTGGGAGTATTCAAGGCTGAACCGCCGCTCGCTCGCTTCTTCTGCTTCTTCTCAACTTTCTGTGATTGTTCTTTTGTAGCCTTCTCAAGGGCTTCTATCTTGCGTTTCTCTCTGGCCGTTAGACCCTCATCAAGTACCGGATTTTGATCGAGCAATGCTCCTCCCTGGGGAGTCAAGTCTCGACTTCCCGGACCAGTACGCGACGAACCAGACGAGGACTTTTGATCATCATCTTCATCCTGACCTTTGATCGTTTCGCTGTTCGCTCGGCTATTATTCGCTTGTCCAGTACTGAGGGGAGAAATGGCATGCTTGGCCTTGATCTTTTTCTTACGACCAACCGTTGGCTTGGGAGGCGGCTCTGGTGGTTTAAGCGACGACCTCCGATCAAATCCCTCTAGACGACACTTGGGTAGGCCGCATGCGCAGTTCCCAAAGTTGGCGAGCACTCGACTAATATAGTCACAACGTTCTTGAAAAAGCTGCTCTTTGTTGTCTCTTAGGGTGTCATTCACGAACAACGATCCACTGAGATACCATGTCGCCGTCAGCTCCGTGCCAGCAGATATGTCCTTGTTGGCGACAAAGCAGTGATGAATTTCGTCATCTGCTGTAACATACGAACGCAACGTTACATTGGGATCGCAAGACCTGCGGATATATCGGAATTTGGTTCCAGATCGCCTGCTGTCGATATATATGTCCATATGGGGATGGAAGAAGACGAAAGGATCTGGATGAGATAAGTCTTTCCATCTGTTCGGACCTTGAAGTTGATGACAGTATTCTTCGAGCGTCCCGACCTGGCCACGGATTTCCCCCACGACAGTGTTCTTCCGGACATCAGACTCTAGGCGCACGAACTTCCAAACGGGGCTCCGCTCATCACCATCCAGATCTTTTCCATGTATAGTATGAACCGTGACATCAGGCCATCTCGTCTCGTCCCAATTGCCCTCCACTCCGATGAAGGGACTTCGATCATTGAGCGCATTTTCTGCATGACTGGCAATTAGAGAAGGATCTGTTTTCCATATTGTGCATGCCTGAGATCCACTGATGGTGTGCTCATTCTCTTTTGCATCAGTGTCCCCTTCATCACGTTTGTACAGCTCAAGAAAGTCGGACGTGTATTGAGGAATAATGGGATAACGATATAGTTCTTGCGGTGATTTCGAGGGACTCGGATAGGATTGTACATTTGAGTACGCTCGTTTTCGTGATTCGCCATTCAGAGAGGCAATGGAACCCGAGGCACGATGACTGGTTTTGGGCTTTTTCGCTGGCGGCGGTTGGTCTCTGCTATTCGTTGTCGGATCTTGCCTATCATGGTTTGTCCAACCATTCGGCTGTTCGGCGTTTGTAATGGTATCTCTATGTTTCTTCTTCTGACCTTTAGAGGCAGGTCGTTTCACCTTTCGGTCACCGCCACCTTCCAGCAGCTCTCTTGCTTTCCTTTGTCTGTCTCTGGCTTTATCGGCATTGATATCGAGAAAGCTACCTTTTGGCAAGCAACCGGTGCAAAAGTGTATTTCCGGAACAGGTTGGCCATGGTAGTAGCACTCGATGTGTTGCCACGTGTCGCATTTCTCACAATAAACAGTATTGCCATCGTCGTCGTTGTAACCACAGACGCATTTTATTGTGTATTCCTCCTCATCGAGGGCGAGTGGAGGGGACAGATTGCCATTAGGTACAGGAGAAACAGAGGTAGGTAAGGCGGTGACCGGGTACGAAGTAGGTATTGAATACGTGGTTAAGAGTGTAAGAGAGGAGGTTTCTGTCATAATCAGACAAAACCCTCCTCATGAGAGATGACGATATCTTTGGAAGTATGAGGCTTTCATGAGCCTGCAAGCCAGATGCCGATGTGAGAAAACGCTAGGTTATCTCGACAAATCTGCCACAACAGCCGAAATTTGTTTTTCGCATGTAACAGATCTTTCTCCTCGCATTTAATCTGGCTTTCACAACCTGACTTGCAGCAGATTTGTGGTATGGCGGATGTGTTGGAGGCTGGCAGCGAGGATATCTGGCGGAGGCGTTGTCGCGACACGATCAGGATAGGGTATCTGTGTTCGTTTCGCAGTATTAAATGATAATACTGTGTCGAAAATAAAAATCGGATTGTTCTTGTCGTTGATTATGGTGATTGTTACTATCGCGGTGGCCGAGGTTTAACAAAACGAGGATTGGTTCGAAGTGGAGGCCGAGTCAAAGGACTCGGTGGGATAATAGCAGGTAAAGAAATAAAGAATGCGATGCAATCAGACTGATCGACGACTGCAGAAGGAGAATACTGGCGACAACAAGAGATATGGAAAAGAGAAGGGAGAGATGAGAAATGGGAAACGAAACGGGTGGATCGAAGAAGGGCAAGCGAACAAGCAGCCTTCCTCAGTATGATCTTAGGCCCTTTCAGGTGCAGGATGATGGGTGGCAGCGCCCAGCGAAGACGCTTGCCCACGCAGCAAGAGGGAAGGCAGCCTGCGGCTTCCACTTGGCTTCTGGCACTGGCAGCATGGTAATGGATGGAGTGCTTATCTGCTCATTTAATTGGCTTTGCATGTTAGCGCTTGACAATTTGGTCATAGCAAAAAATTCAAACCCGCTTTGCGACACTCGGGTCCTCTTAGTGTTTGTCCAGTGCTTGCAGAAAGGTTAGCATGGGCTTGGTACACTGTAGATAAGCAGATTGAAAAGTAGCCTATGCCGGAAGAACTGTAGTGTTTTTGTTGCATATGGTATTCGATTTCGACTGTGCTGGCATGCGCAACAAAACACAAGTTGTGTCCGGAAATTCAGCTGCCAGCGTGTGCTGAGTGACATGAGGAGTCAGATTTGCTCAACATCCGCCAAAGCGGCATCCTAGGAGAATGACGATGGAGCAAGGTAGGGACCTTGTCAGCTTATCGGGCGGGGTATCGAGGTGCTGTGCGGTGCTCTATTTCTACTTGGTACTGTATGAGCCCCCTAATGCTTCCATACTCCTTCTCCAACTGCTGAAAGCATGCCTATCAACGCCTGTTTTGGGGCACAAATTCTCCAACACGAAGACGCAATTGTCTGAATTGTTCATCCACCTATTGCAGCAATCCCTTGCCGCATAGGAAATGCTTAGTGCAGTCTATGAGCTCCGATGGTTCGTCCAGCCGTCGCCTCTAGATGTCCACTTCTCACGCTATCTCGTTCGCTAGACTTGTCTAAGGATGGCGAATTTGCTCATCCTTCCAATGACTCTCTTTCTACTTTTACCCGGCGCATTTCTTCGCTCTCAGTTTCCCAGACTTTTCCGTCCTCCTGTACTGTACTGTACTCCAGGCGCTCGAAATCTCGAAGCTTCGAACGTCTTACTGCCATGTCCAAGACGCTCCACTGCGTTGGGTCGTTTAAAATGCGAACGTATACTATGCGTCCTCGGCGGTGACTGCAGCGAAACTAACGTCGAATCTCATTCTGAGCAGTTGCTCCTCGAGCATTCTATCAGATCTTCGGACCGCGGTTGACAGAACAAAAACAGCCTATGCATCGAGTTTTCGAGGCGCGAATGACAACGTGTAGGGTTACCACGATCGCATACCTTCGCCATAGTTTGTTATATCCTCTTTCTACCTTTGTCCAGAAAACACAAATCTGAGTCCAGGAGAGAGATGTTTCCAGCTCGTGGTAAGTGGCAAGGAAGTCCTTTAAAAGAACAGAAAGGAAGATTCAAGGCTTTCAGGACAAATTGAGCTCGTGTGTAAAAGTCATTACTGTGATCAATTGGGCTGGGAAGCTTGGGAATGAGACGATGAAAAAGTATGAAGAAACCATCAACCATATACAGGAACCCGGCATATTCGAAGCAAACTCGATACTCTGTTGTATTTCCAGCACTGGGCAGATGCTGGCACTCTATGGGGACACCTTGCTGTGACTATCTATTTCAACAACCCCGTTGCCATCATCAATTTCGCCAGCTTCGCTTCCTCCAAGGACCCGAGATTTATGTACTTGCGTTTGAGACATGATTCGTGCAGCGAACACTGTAGGCGCGCAGTTTAGTATTTACATGAGATATTCTACTTTTCTTGCTACCACTACTGATCGGCATAACAGTCCTCTTCTGGACATCCCGAAAACAATAGATTGCTGCTGCTGCTGTCCTCCGTGGTGCCTTGGTATTGGTTTTGAGAACAATTCCTGTAATTTACAACTTAAACTGTACGGGACAATGCGAATGTCCTCTGATTACTTGTTACTACCCAATAGCCTTCTCAAGATCAGCTGGTTTAAATGGAGAAGGAAATTGAGCGTGTGCCTTTGCATTTGAACGTGGCGCCTGATTTGCTGGCATGTCCGAGGCTTGGGTAGCTTGTCAAGCTTGCTTCTGAGCTTCCACTTTGATCGTCGTTCCCCTCGTTGTCACCATCGACCACAATATGGAGTCAGACGTTACATTGATCTGATCGGCTCTGCAAGTCGCGTGCGATAAGCAACTCCTCGAATCTGTCGTGACCAATTCGAAAGGCAGGAACCCTAGTAGGACACAAGGTAGTACATCGTTAGTCGAAGCATGAAGTGCAGGTGAGCTTGATTTCCTAATTAAGCAGGTCACAATCGAACAAAAGCAATGAAGAAGTATACTGTAGTCGAGCGTCACCACGAAGTTGGATAAAGCTTCATAAGGTGGGTGAGTCTTGACCTTCAGCAAGACGTCTTTCAGTCTTTTGTCTCCCTGCGACCTCAACAACGAGTTATTGAAGTGAGTTGTTCGTGTCCTTGTCACTTGCTTCTATATCTCTCAACATGCGGACCTCTGCATTGCTTTCTTTAGCTCTGGGAACTGTATCAGTTCTCGGTGGCCCCATCACTTCGCGCTCTACCTACTCCGTCAAAGGTTCCCATCCAGTACCAGAGGGATGGCGACAGGTGCAACGAGCGCCGGCCGACCACATGATGGAGTTGAGAATTGGACTAACGCAAGGGGATTTTGCCGGGTTGGAAAAATACTTGATGAAGTGTAGGTGTTGCCAGCATCGAGATGCGGTCATGGCGGCTTACTGACACGGACACAGCATCTAATCCTAAACACTCTCAATATGGCAAGCACTTGTTGGCCGATCATGTCCACGACTATATCAAGCCTTCTCAGGAGTCCTCCGATGCAGTACACAACTGGTTGTACGAAAACGGCATCCTGGCAGAGGACATTGGCTACTCTCCGGCCAAGGATTGGATCAAGGTGAAAATGTCAGTTGCCGATGTGGAAGGTCTCCTTGATACCACCTACCACACGTACAAGAGCGATGATGGCCGGACCGCTGTTAGGACACCCGAGTGGTCCTTACCTATACACCTCCACGACCACATATCTACCATCCAACCCACAAATTCGTTCTTCGGTCCTCGAGCGCAAGCCAGGATGGACAGGCGAATGTCGGAAGCCATTGCAGACATGGAGGACATCGCCGAGTACCTGCCTCCTCCACCAGATGCGGCTACAGTTGATGCAGTCTGCAACACCACTTGGGTTACACCATTATGTCTTCGAACCCTCTATGGAACAGTTGATTACACTGTGCAGGCAGCTGACAAGAATACCATGGCTATGAACGACTTTCTTGGTGAGGTCAACTTGCGATCAGACACTGAACTGTACCTTCAAAGCTTCCGGCCCGAAGCGATAGCAGCGGCGCAAGAGTTCACTCAAATCTCCATCAGCGGTGGTACGGTTCAGCAAACACCACTGAACGCAACCCAGCTGGAGGACCAAACCGGTATTGAAGGCAACTTGGATGACCAAACCATGATTGGAGTCGCGTGGCCGACACCACTAGTAGTCTACTCGACTGGGGGCTCGGCCCCCTTCCTTCCGGACTTGACCACTCCAACAGACTCCAACGAGCCGTACCTGACATGGCTAGAGTACATCCTCTCACTACCAGACCCATTGCCCTCGGTGGTCTCATCGTCGTACGACGATGACGAACAGACTGTGCCAGAGGACTACGCCATCCAAGTTTGCAATGCCCTCGCACAACTCGGTGCACGCGGAACAACGGTATTGTTCGCAGCAGGTGATAGTGGTGTTGGTACAGCAGGCAACTGTTACTCCAACGACGGACGCAATGCCAGCACCTTTCTGCCGAATTTCCCAAGCTCATGTCCTTACGTGGTAAGCATCTGAAACCTCCAATCTCCTCCGCTCCAAGCCCTTCACTGCCTCGATCAGCCCACTACCCATTCCCCATCCAGTCCAAAGCCCGATACTAACAAACCATAGACTTCTGTAGGTGGGACCTACCAATTCAACCCCGAAGTCCCAGTCTTCCGAAACAGAACATCGGGGCTCTACACCGGCGGCGGCGGTTTCAGCTACTACTTCGACACGCCCGACTATCAAAAAGACGCTGTACAAACCTACCTCCAAAACACCGATATCGAAACCAAATACGCAGGCCTTTTCCGCCCGGACGGCCGCGGTTACCCCGACCTCTCCGGCCAGTCCCTAAACTTCACAATCTACTGGAACGGCACACTCCGCCCCGTCAGCGGCACCAGCGCCTCCACCCCCGCCATATCCGCCATCCTCGCGCTTGTCAACGACGCTCTGATCGCCGCGGGCAAGCCAACGCTAGGATTCCTGAACCCGCTGCTCTACGGCGGATTGGCAGAAGCCTTTAACGACATCACGACCGGATCGAACTACGGCTGCGACACGGACGGATTCCCGGCCGTCGAGGGATGGGACGCCGCGACTGGTGTCGGGACCCCTAATTTCAAGCAGATCCTTGCTGTTCTTGGTGTTGGTGAGGGCAATGGAGGTTGGGGCTCTTGGGGGTCGTGGTGAGTAGCCCCTGTCTACAGGAGCGCGCACATTAACATAGTAACAAACGTATATATATGTACATAGTAACGCAATCTAGTAATATAAAACTGCTCAATTCACGGTCCTATGCTGACTGTTAACCAAGTATCTAACCGTTATCGTTATGCTTATTCTCATTTCGTATTCATTCACAGCGCACGTGAGTCGAGCATGTGAATGGCGAAATACGTAGATAACTGCACCTGATACGGTTTTGAACAGGTACGATTCAGAACCTGCTTGCTGCAAAGGCTATCCATCTATATTACCTATGTTCCCAAGCCCCGTTTCTCACTCTCGCTAAAGAACACGACCATCCTCCACAGCTTCCGCACCAGCACTTCCGCTTCTTCCTCTTCAAGCGCACCCTCCAGTTGCTGTACCAACTCCTCGGGCTTTTTCTGTTCCTTGAGAGCTGTAACGACAACATCAACCAGCATTTGTTCCTGTACACCGAGATACTCCACAATCTTCTTCTCTACGAACGGTTTCAATCGCTCCTCGATGATGTCGTTTTGTGATGGGCTGAGGTATTCCCACTGCACGTCCCATCTCCAGAGCGCTTCCTTGTCGGTTGGGATTTCGGCGGCTAGAGATTGGGCTGCTGCTGCGCGTTCCTCGTCCGTCATGTGTTGGGCTGCTGTCTTTTCGAGCTGTGAGGCTGGGATGGGGATGAGTTGTCTGCGATTTGCGGTTGAGGAGGTATCTTCTTCGTCTTCGAGTAGGCCTTCGACGTCGGTGACTGGCCGTTTCGTGGAGGTCTGGGCGGCTTGTGAGGCTTGAGCTTGCTTCTGTGCAGCTGCACCTAGAGATAGCTTGAAGCGTGCTGGTTCACGTCTCGCTGAATCCGTTGGGGTAGATGGTCTCTCGTCGTCATCGTCGCGCGCTTGCTCGAGAAGGTCGCCTTGGCGGGATAGGAAATCGTCTGCCATGGCACCTGCTCGCTCCTTTTGATTTCGGTCACGTGCTTTCTCGCGGTCTTCTGCAGCTCGATCTGCGTCGTCTTGAGCTTGTTCTCTTTGACGAAAAGAGGCACGGTTGCGGATCCATATGCTGCGGTCTGCGTAATATTCTTCTGTTTTGCGGGCTGCTTCGGCATCGTCATCCCATTCTCGTAGTCGCTTCGCCATTGCTTCTTTGTCGTCGCCAAATCGGGCAGCTCCGTCAGCGTCCCGAGTCTTTTCTCGCTCTACAGCTGCTGTTCGTGATCGTTCGCGGTTAAGCCACCTTCGTTCTTGGTCGAGGTATTGTTTGTCTGTCTCAGCATCCTTTTTGCCCTTCCGCCTCCGCTCTAGCTCTGAATCACTAGCATCGGTATCTTCGTCTTCAAATGCTGCCGCAGCGCTGATACCTGTGCCATTGACAAACGTCACGCCTTTCTGATAGTCCTTTGCAAAGCCGGTTGCCAGAGCCTTGGGCCCAGAAGGTGCAGCGCCTCGAGGCCCGCTAGGAATACCGTTGGATGGTCCAGGGCCACTCGGTGCTGATCTAGGTGGAGAGGCATGTCTGCCACTTCGACTGCCATTCATCATACGATTCTTCTCTTGTTGTTCAATCTCTTCTTCTCGTTTCAGGCGCTCAAGATCCCTTCTATTGCTCCGGTCTCTGAATGCTGCAATTTCCTTGGCTACTGTTTCTCGCATTTCGGCCGGTATCTCAGAGAGTTCATCATCAGCAGAAAGCTGAATGGTTACAACATCCCCTTCCGTCTTCTGTCCGTCAAGCATTGAGATATCGCCATCTCTGTCGAATGCCGATAGCTCATCTTCTGGGCCGGAGCGAGGATTCTCGAGATCTACTAGCACCGCGGCAAGGGCTTCTCGAGCTTGATCAAGCAGCATTTGCTTCTGACTAATGTCCACTCCACCTTGTGATTCATAGTATTGCTCAAGGTACGCTTCAGAATTCTCGTCTGCCACAACCTGCATCAAATTAGTCAACCTTCTGCCACATTCAACTTCGGAACGCACCAATAGTAGAGACTTTTCAACTTTCTCTTCGTCTTCTGACTTTATCTCATCGCGAGGACGTTGCTTGACAGGGATCTCGACGCCCTTTAGTACATCAATAGCAGTGGCAAGACTTTCAGGATCTTCGTACTCTGCAAAGCCAAACTTGCACGGCTTATCGTCTGCGTCTGTAGCTCTGAACCACCTCCGCAGGCTTCCGGCTGTACGTAAAATTCGCTCGATACCTTGGTCTCCTCCGACTCCCTCGGTGATCCCGCCAATGAATAATGTCTTAATGATCTCTTCTTTAGATTGCGGCTGAATAGGCTGTGGTCGTTCTCTGTCTCCCCTATAGTCGCCTCCCATGCCTGAGCCTAGTCCAGCTCTTCTGCCACCTCTTTCTCGATCGTCTCTTCCACCAGGGCCCTCTGGCTTTGCCGGTCCAGCGCCAAGTCTAATTACAGGAGCAGC
>Ga0115846_100180_pt1 | contig 32114 bp, 17 predicted proteins | sample InSIn5gowninarea_2_FD_83860 | JGI IMG/M metagenome (GOLD analysis project Ga0115846, IMG submission 83860) | reverse complement strand
TCACGCAGTAGCAGATAATCAAGATTTCAGAAAATATGGAGGATTGATATCATTCTTACCTTTAACATATTCTGTTATATTAATAGCTAGTCTTAGTCCTTCACTAGAAATTTACTTTTATTGAACTTATCAGTGGGTTAATACATTGATAAAAAAATAAGTTGAATTTACTTATGTAATTCTTAAGATTAAACTTAGATAATAAAATTTTCTTAAACTTATTAAAATTAAACCGCTTAATGTGATATAAAGCCAAAATGGACAAAGCTGAATACATCTTAAATCACTCTCACTCAATAAAGAATACATATCCCTTTTAAACTCTAACTGGTTGTCTATTGAAGTTAAAGAAAAATAAATATCTCCATTCTAAGGTATTCTACGTATATTAGTTTCAGGTTTACCTCCAACCCCTAAACCCGACCCCTTCGGGGTATGCAAGCTTGCGGGGGTTTAGGGGGAGAAAAAAATCTTTTTTTCTGATAACCGTAACCAGGAGTAAACTAGAACAAAGGACTAATATATAAAAGATATTTACCCTTACCCTGACCCCCTGATTATCTAAATATAAGGAAAGGCAATTGTAATCCTGTCTAAAATAGACTACAAGATTCTCCATTTAGATTCGAACTAAAATCTGAATATTCGAAGTATCCCTCTTTACCAATTAAGATATGGAGAATTAGGTTTAATATATTAAACCTTATTCTTTCTTAATAATTAAATATAAATTATACTTTATTGCCTATATACCAAGGATGCTTGGTACACCTAACCTTCATCCCTCTACTAGGAGAGGGAAGAAAAACCGTCAGAAAGAACCCCTCTTCTTAGCCCTTCTTATCCCCTTCTACCCAGCAGCAGGTCCAAGACCATAGGTCTTGGTTATTTTTTTTTAATTAGAAGAGGCGAAGAAAATTAGTCTAGTCGTCTAGAATTTTTTTTTTTAATTATTTATAATAATTAAAAAAAAAAATAATACGAAACTGAAGCAGCTCAGCTAGTCCTTATCCCCATGAAATAATACCGCCCCTCTACACCTAGGGAAGAGGAAATCCTATTTCATTGAGGCGGCTACGCCCTATCCCCTCCCCCCTAAACCCGACCCCTTCGGGGTATGCAAGCTTGCGGGGGTTTAGGGGGGACGAGTTTAGAAAGGCAAAACTAAAATTAAGCTCTCTGTATATATTAAACCTTGAAATTCTACACCTCCTTTCCTCCTTTACCTTTAGAATTACTACCCATTAAACCTACTAATATATATAATACATAACTTGTAACTACACCTGTACTTAAAGATGCTATATTTTTACTTAATTTAACTAATCCTATTTCCTTACCCCGAAGGGGTCGTAAAATAATATCTTCAATTTAGATTCGAAATAAAATCAGGATATTAGAAGTATCCTCCTCTACCTTTGAGTTAATGAAAATAAAAAAATTTTTTCGAGATCAGGCCTAGCACAGGACTAGCCTGTCCTAGTCCTGTTATTTTTTTTTTATTATAAATAATAAAAAAAAAATTAGAAAGGTAGGTTATTTTTTTTGTGAAGGACCAGCATTTAAATCTCCACCTAATCTTTTGCTACCCGAAATATTGCTTGTATTATAGCTAGATTTACCTTTAGTTAAATTAATTTTTTCTTTAACCTCTTTATTTATAAATCTTTCTATTTCCCCCTTTTCTTGCAGTAAAAATTCTTTTTCTTCCTGTTGTTCTTTACTTAAGTTTGATTCATCTTGAAGAATACTAAGCTGGTTTTTTATCTCCTTTAATTGCTCCATTTGATACTCAATCATTTTATTTTCGACCTTAATTTTTTTATTTAGAATTGAATCATCTGTACTATTTGCATCGAACGATGCAAATAGTACAGATTTATTTAAAAATAAATCAAGTAAAGAAGTAAAATTTTTAATAACTAGATATAGAATTAGAAGGAAATAAATTACTTTTTTGAATTTTGCTAGAAACTCATACATGTACAAGGGGTAACTTGTGATAATAGTTCTTAATCATGCGATATTTTTACTTAATCTAATAAATCCTGCTTTTATTAGATTTATAAGCCCAGGAGGAAAGAAACTGCTAGTTAACATAACAGATTCCGGAGATAACTCATTACCCCCTCGGCCAAAAAAAATCTTTGATTTTTTAAGGCGCAGAGACTGCGCAGCGAGTCCTGGGCCGGAGACAGGAGATGGATTGTGCTCAGTTTTGAGTTTCTTGCTTTGGGATTGTTCAGAGGCTGAACTATCAGATCTAGGACGTTTTAAATTAGATGGTTCACCGCCTTCTAATTTCCCGGAGGGGAATAAATAAGTAATATAAAATAGATAAACTCTCGCAATAAAACGAGCTAAGAAATCTCCTAGAAAACTAGAATTAAGCTGTATATATTCCTTAGAATTCAACACCTCCTTTCCTCACTTTACCTTTAGAATTACTACCCATTAAACATAAAGAAACTAATATTATTAATAAAGCTAAATAAATATTTAAAGATCCTAAATAAGTAAGAGATAAAAATCCTATTAAACCTACTAATATATATAATGCATAACTTGTAACTACACCTGTACTTAAAGATGCTATATTTTTACTTAATTTAACTAATCCTATTTCTAAACCATAAGGCCCTAGTATTTCTATACTTCCTTTATCTAAAACCTTAGTAGTTTGTCCACCTAAATCTAATACTAAATTTGTAACATACTTATTATAGAACATTTCCACTAAAAATCTTTGATTAAAGAAACCGAAAATATTATAACCAAATCTAGAGAATTTAAAACTAATTAAAGATTCAGGTAAAAATTCAGAAAAAATAATCGCGAATATACTGAATGAAACAGTAAAGATTAAAGGTAATAATTTAAATAAAACAGGTACTGCAAATTCAGTATCTAACATTATTTCATGAACAGGATGAACAAATATACTATTATCTATAAAGAAACTTGAACCTAAACCTATAAAAATATCTTTAGTTAAGTAACCAAAGAATATAGAAAATATGGCTAATATTACTAAAGGTAGACTTAAGAATATATCACCTTCATGAGCATGTTTATAATATGCCATAGATCCATTAGGGTTAGTTAAGAAAGTTAAGTATAGAACTTTAACTGAATATAAAGTAGTAAATATTGCACCTATTACTGCTATAACATAAACAGCAACACTACTAAAATGGAATTGACCAAAAGCAGACTCTAATATAAAATCTTTACTATAGAATCCAGTCATGAAAGGGAAAGCAACTAAACTAAGACTAGCTATTAATATAACAGAATATGTTAAAGGTAAGAATGATATCAATCCTCCATATTTTCTGAAATCTTGATTATCTGCTACTGCGTGAATTACAGCTCCTGCTCCTAAGAATAATAATCCTTTATAAAAAGCATGATTTACTAAGTGAAATAATGCTAAATTATATGAAGATAAACCAATTGCTATTACCATCATTCCCAATTGCGAGATTTACTATTATATATTATTATAAAATATAATGTAAATTGGACCATTTCTTTATTAATCTTTATATTTCTCTCATCTATCCTTAAATTTTACTCATTCATTAAATTTAACAATGTCTGTGTTTTTCTTAGATAATCTCACTAAATAAAATTGTTTTATTAAATTAATTCTTTTCATTTTTTCAGTTCTCAAAGGATATTTACTAAAATAATTATCTATTAGATTAAATAATTCTACCTTTCTATATATAACATACTTAAATGCTTCTATTTTGGGACTATGAATATCCACTCTTCCCCCGTAAATATGAATTAAAGGTTCTAATAAATATTTATTTTTTTGAGATATACCTATAAAAACTTGCCCAGATGCTTCATTATAATATATTGAACCATCACTATCAATAAATCCACTAAGTCACCCATTATTAAATATAAGATTATTTGAATACTTCAGTTCAATATTAAATTTTACACAAAGTTTATTCATTTGTAATAAACGTGATGGATTTCTAATTAATCCATTTACATCATTTATTAATTTAATTAAACCTTCTCTATTTCTTAATTTATATTTAAAAGCAAGAGCATTTGAAATCTGTTTAACTGTTCCTCCATACCTGTGTTGTATTAAATATAAAACTTTTTTATCTCTAGCATCCATGGTTATTTCACAACTATTATATCCATTTTTAGATAATAAGAAGTAACCATCTCCATCTATTAACCCTGCTAATCACTCTTTAAAGGCAATATTTTCCAAACTATTAGTATTATTATTATCTAAACAGTTTGTATTTACAGATGTAGACATATTTCTACTAAATACTAAAGAACATTTATTATTTAATAAAAGAGTAGGTAATGGTGAAACATGGTTTTTATTGACCAGGCAATCTAAGACATCTTTATTTCGGACATAGAGTTTTTTTGAATTAATAAATTTTAATTCAAAAAAGACTAATATCAAACGTATGGCCTCTGAGATTCCTACTAACTTACTAATAATCTCAAATTTTCATCTTATTAACACAGACATAAATTGCTGAAATAACCTTATAATGGTAGATGAATTAAAAAACTTGAAATTATAGTGATTATTTTGAAAATAATCACGAGCTTTGGTTATCTGCGAATTAGCTATAATAATTATTATATTAATAGCCTCTGCGCATATAGTTTGATGCCTGAATATACTTGAATGAGAAGTATACTCTCGAGCCAATTGACTCATTGTAGAATAAGCAATAACTTTTTTGATATCTTGTTGGAATAATCCTATAAGAGAACTAAACACAGTAGTTATTGCACCTAATCATAAACATATTAATAATATAGTAGAACTATATTCTATTAAAGGAGATGAACGTATTAAAAGGTATACACCCGCTGTACATTTATGTTGGCTATTCCCTAATAAAACATGATTATATTAATCAAAAAAGTTTCGAACCGCACCTGGCGGTGCTGAAACTGGGCCGGAGGCCTAGGAATAGCACGCCATTTTTTTCAAAATGGATCGGACTATATCTTTAACTTATAAACTTATTTATATCTTTTGTTAAGAGATCTATTTTATTCAGACCTTCTAATTTAAGATGCTCTTTATTTAAAACCATATCATGTATTTTACATCATTTTTTAAATGCAAGAGATTTTTGTGTCTTTAATTTATATCTAGAAAAGTAATTTCTAATTACTTTAAGCTTAGTAAAAGAAGAACAATGAAACGTTCAACCATCTCAACCTTTATCATACTTAATATTTTTTAAATCCGAGTTATTTTGAGCTACTAGTCCTTCAGACACTAAAAATATATCACGTATTATCTTAATTATATAGATTTCTTTTTGAGATACTTGAAAAGTTAAATGTGGAGCTCTTCTAAGTCTAGATGTTCAACAAGATTTTACTCTACCATAAAAACAACCTTCAGCATCACTAAATCCAGATATTCAACCTGAAAATAAACTAGGTTTAACTAATTTGTCTTTAAAAAGAATGTTCATACCATATTGTTTATTATATGTACATAGTCATGCTCTAAATTGTTCTTTTTTGTACTTAGTGGAAAGATTTCCATTAAAAATAGTCACTAGTCTAGTAAAATTTTCTTTTGAAGTAACATAAAAAACAGCTACATTTCGATCTTTTTCACTTCTAAGTAACACTTTCCCAAAGCCTAACTCTTTTTTTATATAATAAAGAACTTGTACATCATTAATGTTTTGAGTTATATCAAAATAAACTTTATTTTTAGATACGATAAAAGAACCATCACCCTCTGTAAATCCTATGAATCATTCTAAGAAGTTTTTATTTATCTTCTTTTTTTGTTGAGGTATTAAATTAGAATATTCTTCAAAGTTATAAGTTATATCGCATGTAGTCTCTGAAGATCCTTTACTATTACTATAACTAGTATTATACCCTTCTAATCCCCCGGGGCGCAAGCTCCCCCGACCCCACCCCCTCTCTCGACTTAAAAAAAAGTATAAAAAGAGAGAGGGGGTGGGGTATGCAAGCGTCACTCTCTGTAGAGAGTGATGCACCCTCTCTCTTAGGGTCGAGAGAGGGCTGCGGGGGGGACGAGGATGTGTAGGAAACCCTAGTAGATTAGATAATAAAGTTTCCTGCTGATTAACCCCTTTTATAATAAAGAATTTTTTTTCTACTATAAAACACAAGATTTTCTTATTTATCTTATTTAAGAAACTTAAAATATAAATAAACTTGATGTAAGGCAGTCCCAGCACATAGCGATATCATAATTGATTAACTCACGTTAATCAACGGCAACATTTTACCATTGTTGCAGCGTGTATTAATGCAGAAACTGGAGTAGGACCCTCCCAAAGCTCACGGCATATGTATTGATTAAGAATAAAAAATACTTCGTATATACCTGTCAAATTCATAGAGCTTCCGACTGTACATTCAGCAGCATTTCAGCCACCCCGTGGTGACCCAGTCTGTAGCGATACATTAAAATACCGACGGTCTTGACTACGAAACATCTTGACCGTTTTCACCTCAGTAGCGTTTAAGTCCAAAAGTGTTTGGATTTTCCATACATCTTTAAAGTATTTTTGGTTTAATCCTTGCTATACTTCTAATATGGTTCTATGATCGAACCTTACCATAAATATATTTTAATATTTACTGTTCATTGACCATTTGCGACTTTTAAGGGAATCGCCATAGGTAGTCAAACATGAAGTCCAACTTGAGAACTTTTGGCCATTGCACCTATTAATAAACATATACCTATAATAGTTACCACATTTTCGTTTATGTAAGGAGCTAATGAAAATACTGTGGCATAATCTAAATTACCTAGACTTCATAGAATAGCAAACATTCCAACTGTTAAGAAACAATCACCGACTCTATTAGTTAAGAATGCAGATATAGAACTTTGATTTGCAGCTATTCTAGTAAATCAGAAACTTACTAATAAATAAGAACAAACCCCCACACCCTCTCAACCTACAAACATTAATAAGTAGTTATTACCTGTAACTAATATAATCATCATAAAAGTAAACAAGCTTAAATAACTAAAAAATCTTTGTATGTGCGGGTCGTTACTCATATACGAAATAGAGTAAATATGAACTAAAGAACTAATAATTAAAACAGGTAATAACATAGAAACTGTTAAACTATCAAATTCAAAACCTCATGTAATGTTAAATCATTCACTATCTATTCATCTGAATAATTCAATGGAAACTGGTGTATTATTAAAACCTACTTCGAAAAAAGCCAGAACTGCTAATATTGTAGTTGTAATTACACACAAACATGTAACAAACTGTGCACCGCTAACCCCAACTTTTCTTCCAAAAAAGCCAGCAACTATAGATCCTAATAAAGGTAAAATTATTATACTTAAAAACATTATTTATATTCTATTGCTATACTTCCTCTTCAGTTAACCCCAATACTCATGTATTGAGCCTGACTATATCTTAAACTAATTATTAATACTATTTCATATTAATAAAAAACCAACTCACATTTAGTCGATGAACTGCACACCGTCATTCCTTCCCCCCCCAGCCCCTCTCTCACATTGTACTTTTTTTTATCCCTCCTCACCCCCTCGGGGGGTGCCGAGGGATAAAAAAAGGGTCGAGAGAGAGGGCTGGGGAAAAATACTTAGGTGCTTGGCTGCAGATATTCTATATATACAAATCGTTTTTACCATACAACGAGTCATTACCTGTTCCATTAATTACATTACTATATTAACTTGGTAGATTTGTTTTTAAGAGTTCCCCGCAATTTGAGAGTTTCGCCTTATATAAAACTAAACAATAGTACACTTCGCCTTATATAAAACTAGACAAAGGTTCACTTCGCCTTTTGTGATCAAGAAAAGATCTCTTTTTAATCAAGATAATTTGAATCTTTTTATTCACCCCTCCCCGACCCCTTCGGTATGCAAGCTTGCATACCGAAGGGGTCGGGGACGGCCTAGCACAGGATTAGTCCTGTACTAGTCCTGTATCCCCCCATTACGAAAGGTAGAATTTTTTAATTCTATTATTTTACTTAAACCTTTTTCAGTTAAATGTTCTTTACTTTTAATAAGAATAGCGGCTTTTTTAAAATTAAGATAGTCATTATATTTAGAACCTTCAATTCTGTGTTTATCAAAAAAAGGAAGAATATATAGAATTATATCATTAATTTTTGTTACTATAAATTCACATACTTTACGATTTTTATATTGAGCTATATAACCACAATTAAAAAATTTTACTAAATTTTTTAATAACAATATATCTCTTGAATCTTGACCTATAGAAAAACGTAATCATACTTTAGTACCAGATATAGTTATAAAAAAATTGGATTCTCCTGTTGAGAAACCTGCTACTCATTCAGAAGATAAAATTTTTAATATATTATCCTCAATTTTTACTTTTTCTTCCTCCATATCCCCCCAGCCCCTCTCTCTCAAAAAGAGAGAGGGGCTGGGGGGATCAGAGGGGCCAACTGGTACTATAGAAGGAAAAGATTCTTTTAAAGTTTTAGATAAACCTCAATTAAGAGATGCTCTATGTACCAAGATCTCTTTTAATCCTTCTAAATTAGTATGTTTGTTTTCTGACATTAACGATACAATTTGTTTAAATACTACAAAATCTTCATATTTCTTAGTTATTAATGAATACTTTTCAAAATGAGGTATAATTATATTATTTAAACTAGTTATATCACTAACTCTAAATTCAACCGTAAATCTGTCATTTATTTTAGATATATATCCAATATTCTCGAAATATTTTTGAATCAATAGTAATAAAGCTCTATCTTTCTCATGTAATTTTATTTGGAATCTAGCTTGTACATTTCATCCTATTTTATATCTAGGGTTCTTTAAAATAGTTACGACAAAAGAACCTTCAGCATCAGAGAACCCACTTATAAAGGAAGGATTTAGAACTATTTTCCTTTCACTAGCCTCCGGCTGGCTTCAGCCTTTAACCTTTAGAGGGGCATGCCTCAGGGGGTCAGTAAAGCTAGAATAATTCCTTGACCTTTCACCTAACCCGTAAGATCTAGAGGCTAAATCGAAGGGTAGGATAAAATTACTAGCCCTTCGTCCGTCCAAAGACGTACTGGGCTGCGTAGCCGGTAAAACTGCAGGTAATAAATTAAAATGTAAATAAGAAAAATTTGATCTTGGATTTTTATCAGGAGAGTTCGTTAATCTATAGAAAGCCACTAGAATACCCAAACCTATAGCAGATTCCGCACCTGCTATTGCTATTATATAAATAGCATATGTTTGGCCAATTATATCGTCAATGTTAAGTGAACTTACCAATATTAAAAATGTTATAGATAATAGCATTATTTCAATAGAAATAAGCATTAATATAATATTTTTTCTATTTAATACAAATCCTAAGATCCCTATTAAAAAAAGTATTAATGTAATATTCATTGTATATTTATAAAACTTTAAATTATTGTAAAAAAAATCCCTGTACTTTTTATAAAAGAGTCGGGAGGGTGAGGGAGATTCGAACTCCTACTTCAGAGAACTTGTCTCTAGGTTCTACCATTTAAACTACACACCCTTATATATATATATATATATATATATACACTAAAATAAATAGCATTAAAATCTCTGAAAAGAGATTTTAGCGGTCTATGCCTAAATAAGCATAACCTTTCTAATAACTTCTTCAGGGCTATTTTTGGCTATTTTTTTCTTATAAGGCTTAGAAAAATCAGAGATTTTTATTAAGCGGCCCCTCCTTATAATAATGTAATCCGACCCCCTGAAAAGGGGGTAGGGGTCTTATTTTTTTCTAATAATTCAAAAAATAAGAAGCGCCCCTGACCCCCCGGCTTCGCCCGATCCCCCTGCACCCCCCGAGGGGGTGAGGGGAGCTTGCTCGCCATAAAAAATCTTTGATTTTTTTTATGGCCGAGCGAAGCCGGATAGGGGTCAGTAACCCCCTCTCTCACACCCCCCGCAAGCTTGCGGGGGGTGAGAAGTAGACCCAAGGTCAGCCCTAGCCCAGCTAGTCCTATATAGCTACCGCACCCAAAGGGTGCGTAGCTATCGCTGACCCCAGCCCCTCTCTCTAATAAAAGAGAGAGAGGGGCTGGGGTATAGGAGCCTGAAAAATCTTTGATTTTTTCAGGCAACCAGACTGTGCCACGAGTCCTGGGCCAGAGATAGTTAAAAGAATAATAAGAATTATTATTTATTATCTTAAATATTAGGGTTTAGGTCTAGGTAAACCCGGATCACCAAAACGTGGTCGTTTTGGTGGTCCTTGTAATTTAATATTATCATTCTCCTTGTATAATGGACAATCCACTATTATATTACCACCAACCCAGATTCTTTCAGGAAGAACTTTAGGCGGAACATAATACGGTTCTTTTTCCTTGTCTGGTATAATGGCGCTTAAACCCTCCAAGTGCTGTGCGGGTAACCATAACTTAGGTTTATTAACATTAGGTGCAGGGCTTCATTTAGTTACAGGCGGGCTCTCAGGATAATATTTAGTACATAATACTTGTATTAAACCTGTTAATGTATGATCCTGGATTATTACACACGCTAAACCACCTGTTAATGTATGATCCTGGATTATTACACATATTAAGTCTAAAAGACTTAAAGGATTTAACATAATTTTTTTAACTAATACACCTACACCTAATCAATCTAAAAGACCTGACGCTGGATTTAATATTGTACATTCATTTGTCGATCAGCCGCCGTGGGATACCAGATTATATTCTCAGTAATTCTGAACCGAAGTACAAAGTTCTATCTCAAATTCTGGCGCCGGAGGCGTAGAAATACCTCTAATATCCAAGTCTAAGCTAAGGTTTTTGCCTATCTCTATTAAGTAGGGTTCTTCAAACCCAAACCCTTCTAAAGAAGGCAGCTCCAACGGTAGTGTATTAAGTAACTCTAACGGGAATGCCGCGGCTGATCTTACTGCGCATCCAGTCAGCTCAAGTACCTTTCCAGGTTCACAGACTCCACTACAATTGGCATCGAACTGTGCAAAATTCCACATATTTCAGAACATTGCAAATTATCTCTACCTTAATTTAATGTAATTAATAAATTCTTATTAATCCCTGATCCCTTCGGTAATCAGGGATTAGCAAGCTCACTTAATTTTTTTTTTGAGAGCTTGCATTGAGTCCTTAAACAATAATAAAAAAACCAACGTATTTGGGGGAAGCTTCACGCTTTAGGGTCGGAAGTGAAAAAAAAATTTTTTTTCTTCCCTTCCCCCCGAACCCCCGATCAGGGGGATCAAGGGTTGCGAAAGGTTAAATTTATTTATAAGCAAAAAAATAATTTTTATAAATTTTACCATCTTTTAAACGAAGATCTAAAGTTTTTCTATCTAATTTGATGTTTAAAGTATAAAAGTATTTAACTGTATCCATAATACTTTCAAATTCTTTTTCAAAATTTTCTCCTCTCACTATTAAAGGTTTATTTTTTCTATTAACTTTTAATAAATAAGTATCTATTTTTAATTTTTTATATTCATCCATAATTAATCCTACTTGTTCAAAATTTTCAGGTAAAGCTTTCTTTGAGTATTTACATAAGAAATTCTGAAACACTTTTTCATTTTTTATATATTTAGTTAGAGTATCTCTTTTTATAGTTAAACCTAATCCTTTTAAATACTCAACACAAGACGCTAAAGAATCAAAATTTAAAGTATAGCCATATCCTGAACCCACAAATTTGTTTCCTTCTTTAATTTCTAATTCTACTGAAAGACTTCTACGAGTACCTAATTTATACATATCTTGTCTTTCTTTTTGCATTATATTCACTAATTCTTCCGCAGATATATTGCTTATTGAAGCAGTAGGAATAGGATAACTTAATAATAAGAATTTCTTTAGATAAGGTATTTTAGAATCTACATACTTTTTACTAGTTTCAGTATGTATTCCTAATACTCTTTTTAACTCAATTCGAGATTTAGCCTTGTAGTAAAGAGTACTACATGTTAGATCATAAACATATACAGCATCACCTTTTGAAGATCCTACATTAACAACTCTTAATGTATTCAAGTTAAATTCTTTATTTAATAAATAATATTGTTCTAAAATTAAAGCGTCTTTAAGACTAAATTTATTACTGTCTAATTTAAAGATTATTAATTTAAAAGCTTTTAACCCTTCTTTATAAAGTAAAGGTAAAAATTTACCAACCAAAGGAAAATCTCCTTTAAAATAGTAATCCATTCTACGTCTTAGTAAATTAGATGAACCTACATATTTTTGAGCTGTATTTTTATGTATAAACATATATACACCAGAAAAACCCTTATATTTAGATTTACCAGTTAATTCACTTAAAACTTGACTATTTTCAGGTTTAGATATATCTAAATCCATTTCAACACCTTTAACTTTTAATAATTCTTCTAATTTAGAATCAGTAACGGATAAATTTTGATTTAACAATATTTTATTGATAACTAATGAAGTAGTAGGTTTTCCACTTTTCATATGTTCTAGCGCTAAAAACTCAGGATTAAGAGCTTCGCTAATCCCTGATCCCCCTCAATACCCCTCACCCCCCGCAAGCTTGCGGGGAGTGAGGGGGGGTCGGGATATGGGATAACCCAAAGATCTTATTGTACTAAAATATCTTGCTAAAGATAACTTAGTTATAGAACCTAATCCTATACGCTTATCAAGTAGGAAGTGATTATTCATAACACTTTGATTAAATTTACCATGCAAAAACTACAATAATAGTCGAATATGAGGAAAAAGACAAATGCTTATGTGTTTAGATTTTATAGATCTAAAATTAAAAATTTATTTTTACATTAAAAAATAAGTTTAACAAACTATTGTAGAGTTCCCTAAATATTATTAATTAATTAATAATATTTATTTAACAAAAAATATTGGCTTCTAGAGGCACGCCCATCAAAGGCAGGCTACCTCTAGAAATACTCATATTTTTCTGCACCCTTTAGGGTGGGGGCTGACTATATCTTAAGCATTATTAATACTAATAATACCAACCAACGTTTAGTCGATGAACTGCATACCAAATTATTTATATTTGGTACTTGGCTGCAGATTGCCCATTGAATAATAAATCTTGCTTTTACCATACCACGAGTCATTACCTGTGCCATAAGTTATGTTACCATACTTATTTGGTGAAGATTTCTTTAGGGGTTTCCCGCAATTTGATGATTTTTAACCATAGGTTCACTACAGTTACGGCCATTGTTCTATAAGACCGTAGAAAACTCCTGGTCTGTTAATAAAAACAGATACTTGATTTAATCTACCTGGGTATGCATCACATTTTATACCTAAAGCATTAACTGAGAAAGAATGTATAACATCACCAGAAGTGATGATGAATCTAACATGTGTTAGTTCAGGAAGGATAACATATCTTGGTCCTCTTCTACCCGAACCCCTAATGCAGCATTAATAAAGCTTTAAAGCATTAGGAGGTTCAGCTATAAGCTAAGAACCATTCCCTCTTTTTCTTTTTTTTTTTTTTTTTTTTTTTTTTTTATTTTTTTTATATATTTTTTTCTAAAAAAAAATGTTTTAACATTTTTCCCCCCCCCCCCCCCCCCCGGCTTCGCCCCCCTCCACCCCTCGGGGGGGTGGGGGGGGACGGCCTAGCACAGGACAGGCTAGTCCTGTGCTAGGCCTTAAAAAATCGAAGATTGGTAGAAATGTATACTGAGAAATTACAAAAGAAATCGATCAAGAAAATAATAGGCTATTAGAATACACCTTACACCAAATATCTATCCTCACTTTATATTCAAGAGGTATTCGAGGTTTTAACCTAATATATGGCGAGTAACCGTCTACTCGTTGCTCTTTTACACATTGTTAAGAGGTGATTTAGATCCGCGAACATCCATTTTGACTTTCGTCAAATCTACAGAACTTGTTACTGTACCCAATTAAAAAAAAATTTTTTTTTGATTTGTATTTTAATTAAATCCTTTCACAAGGAGGTGATTAACCTGGCCCTTACCTTACCCTTTTAGGTAAGAAGTTAGTATTCTGAGCTATTAGGATTTACCCGGAGTTTGGCTACTTTAGAGTTAAATAAGGCTTGCTTAAGACCTTTCCCCCTCTATTATCAACTTCTAACATTCTTAAAGCTCCATCTTCTAAATCAGATTCTGGTACCAAGTAAGAATCAAAATCTATAAGCTCTTCATCTGAATTTAAGAAATCAGGGTACTGGTAGCTTCAATATCATTGGTGACCCTCTGCTAAAACTGACATTGAAGAATCATCAACTTCATCCATTAAGTATAATAATTTGAATGAAGGGAATGCAATTAATATTAAAATTACTGCAGGTGTAATTGTTCATATTAATTCTATAAGTGTCAAACAACATTTTTATACTTTCATATAAAATTGGACTATATAATCTACCAGCCTTTCGCCCAGGACTAGTAACCGACTCAACGGTGGCTAGGCCTTAAAAATCGAAGATTTTTTTGGGTTAAAATTTTCCTGGCTACATAATACCAGGAAAACTTCATAACTCATAGTTTCACGTTTAGTCTCTAGGGATTACCTACTCATAATATAAAGAATTATTTTGGTTTCCTGCTTGATTATCCATTGTAACATCCTTTGAGTTTTCACTCATAATCTTTCAATCTTTTTCTTTTATATGATTATTAGTATCAAAGGCTTTAGGACTTTCCAGCGTTCAGTGAAATTATACTCATAGTTACTCTAATATTCATCTTTATTTAGGAGGGCGAAGCCCCGAAAATTTATATCTATCTTTAAAGACCATACCCGATTTCATATAACTTAGAATAGTACTACCGCTAATACCTAAAAATTTTCCAGCTCTTCTCGCGGAAACAAAACTACCTATTAATTCATACCCTTCTGATGAACACTTTTCGTAAATATTCACAGGATTTCCACGTTTCGAACTCATTAATAATTTAGTCTCTTCGGAGTATTTTCTACCTAACGCTTTTTCTCTCATTAGCTCTTTAGTCTCTTCACTATGAGATTTACCGTATAAAGGATTAAGCTCCCCCTTTCGGTTTGAACTCATAATTTCTCTGGTAGTATCGCTCATAGTACGACCATATCAGTAAGCTTTTTCCCCTACATAAACTCCCTTTAAAGCTTTACTGATCTTATTTTTGGTTTCCTCTGATAATATTAAACCTTTTGAGCTACCACCTGCTATTTTCTGGATATTGTATTTAGGATTAAGAACATCAAAATAATGTTGTTCTCTGATATCTAAATCACATTTATCACAATACTCTAAAATAGTTAACGAAAAATTTGAATAGCCATATTTTATTATAGCTCTACAAATTATGAGTTCATTACGTCTACTTAAATAACTTAAGTTAAAATAGTTAAGAAATCTTTTACGTAAGTCAATAGATTGTCCTACGTAGATATCTCCAGTAAGTTTATTGGTTAACATATAAATACCAGATTTACCTGCATTATCTTTTAAGATTGCCTTTTGCATTGAAGAGACATCTTCATAGATGGCCGCAGGAATAAATTGATCATCCCTATCTTTTAAACTAGAGGTAGAATAACCACGTACTTTTCAGTAATTATATACGAGGGGGGCGTAAGCACTCCCCCCAAATGGACAAGAATTTAAAAACTGATTATATTTAATATGATTAGAACACTTTTGAGCCGGCACACTTATTATACCGTGATTTAAATATTTGTGAGATATAGGAGACTTAGTCTCAATGTAATTTCTTACTATAGATAATAAAACTCAAGCAACCGCAAATAAAATTACAACAAGATAATACATAATATTATCGTGTAATTCAACTAATCCTTCCATCTGCAAAAAAAAAATGAAATTCAACTTTCAATTAGTTAAAATATTGTATAACCTTTAATAATAGTTCCATACCCCCCCTCACCCCTGGGGTGCCGGGGGGTCTTATTTTTTTCTAATAATTCAAAAAATAAGAAGCGCCCCTGGGGTCTAATGCATTAGTCGTTTTTGACTAATTTTTTTTTAATAATGGAACAAAAATCTTTGATTTTTTTTTATGTGTAAGGCATTAGGAGGCCCTACCCCCCGGCTTCTAATTTTTTTTTTATTATTATTTATAATAATAAAAAAAAATAACCCCTGTCACTCTCTGTAGAGAGTGATGCACCCTCTCTCTTAGGGTCGAGAGAGGGCGAGGGGGGACGGGGTTGCAAAATACACTTGAACAAAGCTAGTACTCAACTCTACCGCTATTCATATTAACTTTAATATGAAGAATTTGATCTAACCCTTCTTTACTATAATGAGCTTTATTTTCAATTAATTCTGATATAAAGCAAAAGTCTTTAAAATCTAAAGCTTTTATCCCTAATATAGGATATTTTAAAAAAAAGGGAAGAATTTTTTCAGTTAAGTCAGACCTTTTAGATACTCTGTACACTACTGCATTTACAGAATGTTTATAAATTTTACCACATCCTCAATATTCAGCAATGCAAGCTATTAATTCTTTATCTCGAACGTGTTGATTAATTTGAAATATCAATTCAATAAAAGCTTTAGAGTTACCCTCAGCATTTCTAATTTTAACACCAAAGCATCCCTCTCCGCTAGTAAATCCAGCCAGCCATTGAGGATTATAAATAGAAATATTTTCTTTCAAAGGTCTTACAGCATGTATAATACCAGGGAAAGCTTCTTTTAATGATGAAGATAAACCGTTGTTTATAGATGCTTTTATAGATATAATTTTACGTAAACCTTCAGATGTTAAATGTTCACGGTTAATTAATAATAGGTAAGCTTCTTTAAATAAAAGATAATCTACATATTTTTGTGAAATAAGAGGAAATTTATCAAAGTGATCTAAAACTATTTTTAAATCCTTAATAGAAAATACTCTGTATTCTACTGAAACTTCACCTTGAACATATATTTTACCAACACCAAGAAAATTTTTAATAGCTTCCAAAATAAATAAATCTTTTTTATGTAAATGTATTTGAAATCTTGGTTTGATTACTCAACCTGATTTAACATTATTACTTTTTGTTATACTTAAAACAAATGAACCTTCAGCATCCGCAAAACCAGTTAAGAAATGGGGGTTTATTATTAAATAATGGTTATTGTCATCTCTACCCTCATTAAAAAATGATGTAGAATAACTTCTTTTATTAACTAATTGAGTAGTTAGGATTTTATTATGTAAATTTCTTTCGAAACCCATTAGAGTATATCTTAAACACGATAAACGATTACCATGTCAACTACCGTCTACTCGTTGCTCTTTTACAGTTATATTTTTAAATATAACTGATTTAGATCCGCGATAACCCACGTTCTTTTTAGAAGCCTTCAAGCTTGTTACCATACATGAGTAATTTGTTCATCCACTTATACCCTTTCGAGTATAGCTTGGTACTTGAAATTCTGGGGTTTTTCCGGAATTTGGTAGTTTTATCCCCATTAATGATTTCCCAGATCATTTAGGAAGAGGAGTAGCACTATCTTGGAAATAAATACCTCACGGAGTAGGTACATCAAAATTTATATTTAAAATATTCTGAATAATAAACATTTTATAAATTTTTCAATAAATATCTCTATATCTTTATATTTGTAAAAACTATTAAATACTTAATTATGTATAGAATCGAAAATTAATATTTTAAAGTTAGGCCCACTTTACTAAACTACAAAGTCGAAAAACAAATTCTTTATATCTACATTTTTAGAATAAGAATATCTGGCCTTAACCTAATTAAGAAATATCCTTAGCAAGGAAAAATCTTTTATTAGCTAGCTAATATATATAGGAGTAACTCTCATATATATTTCAAACTTTTTGGCTATTTTTTTTTAAGGAAGGGCGCCAGCCCCCCTGGGGCTTGCCGGGTTATGCTACCAAAACCACCTAAATTAATTCCTCCTTAATTTATAAACATTAAACTAAACAGATTTAAATACTTAAGAAGTTTTACTTATAAGTTCTGTTACATTTGAGGATTTTACGTTTAAAAGAGTTACCACTTGACGGCTGTCTATTTTTAAGGCACTTTTACCTAATTCAAACACGAAACCTATAGTAATAATACCTATAAATAATAATGCTACTATCAATCCATAAATGTTATTAACATATTCACTTACTGCAAAAGGGAAAGTTAAAAGAATTTCTAAATCTAATAATAGATAAACTAAAGCAAAAATAAAGAATTTTACACCAAACTGTGTTCTATTTTGTCCTAAAAAACTGTGGAAACCACATTCGAAAATACTATATTTTTCTTGATAAGGATTGTGCGGAGCAAGAAGTAAATTTACGATTAAGAAGACTAAAGCTAATATAGATACAAATAAAAAGAAAAAAGTAAGACTACTCATTTAATTATTAAATAAAATTTGTACCAATATGGTACCCATACTTAATCATTCTTTATTCATAAATATAAATAATAAAATTATTAATGTGATACTAGATATTGTAATAGAAATAGGGCTAGTCATCATAATATTATTATATTTGAATTCTAAATTTCTTACTAAAAGATTATCTTTATTATAAACATAACTTAATAATTTACGATCTTTTAATATAGAATTTAATTTATATTCAGGTTTATAAAAGAAAACTTCTTTTATAACGTTAAGGTAATATACTCCACCAATTACACTAGTCAATATAGCCACTAAAGATAAGAAAACATAACCACTATCTAAAGCAGCACTTAATACCATCTGTTTAGCGAAGAATCCTACAAGAGGTGGTACTCCTACAAAAGAGAATATTGTAATAGCAAAACTTAAAGCTAAGAAAGGGTTAATATAGAAATAACCTCTTAATTGACTGATTAATTGAATAGGAGAATTGTTTTTATCTAAAAGTTCTTTATGTTCTTTATTTTCCGTAACATAAAAATAGAATGAGAATCCCATTGTCACTAGTATAATAAAGGCATTAAGGTTACTTATAGAGTATTGCATTAGATAAAATATGAATGCTTGTATAGATTCTATAGTAGTTATACTTAAAGCTAATAGGATAAAACCTACATGACTTATTGTACTGTAAGCAAACAATCTTTTTATTCTAAACTGTGTTAAACCTACTACTGTTCCTATTATTAAAGAAAGGAAAGAACTCATTAATAAACCAAATGTTCAATTTAAACCTTCACCTGAGAAAGAATTACTTGTAAAGTATACTATTTCTAATAATAGTATAAATATAGAGATTTTGGCTACAATGGCAACAAAAGTTGTTACAATAGTTGGTATAGCGTCGTAGACATCAGGTGATCAAAAATGGAATGGTGCAGCACTTACTTTAAATAAGAACCCTATACTAAAAATAAGTAAAGAAAAGTTTATATAATAAGATTTATATCAAGAACTTCCCCCTATACTATCACTTATACTAGTAATTACGTATAAACCATCCATATTTGTAGTACCTGAGTTAGCATATAATAAACTTGTACCTAACAGGATAAAACACGAACTTAAACCTCCTAATAAGAAATACATCAGCCCTCCAGTAGTAGCTAATTCTGAATTTCTATAGATAGTACTTAATAAGTATAATCCATAACTTTGAAGCTCTATTGATAAAAATATAGAGACTAAGTCGTTAGTAGACATTAAGAAAATGGCTCCACTTACTACAAATAATAAAATTAACATTGATAACCAGATCCTGCCAAATTCTAAATAAATTAAGAGTAAATTTCAAACTACTCTTTTAGCTTCATAGTTATTACTACTTAGCTAGCTACAACGTAAAAACCTATACGACCTTCAGGATTTTGATATAATTCTACTACCTTGTATACATCTTGTCTTTAATCGTTTTTATTAATTCAATCCCATCTTGAGTTAAGTGCATTTTATTTTCGATTAAAAAAGATACTTGTTTAAATCTCTCAAAATCTAATAATTTTACACCTGAAAGGGGAAATTTTATTAAAAATTTAATTAGTTTTAAATTAATATCTTCGTTCTTAGTTATAATTAATTCAGCTGTATTACGATTCGGATGTTCTCGAACTATTCCACACCCTAAGTAATTCACGAGTCTATTTAGTAGCTCTAAATCTCGAAGATCTTGACTTAAACTAAATACAAGACTTACAGCATACCCTGCTTTTCTTTTCTCGTTAGAATAGATAGAAATAAAGAAAGACCCCTCTGCTGTTAGAAATCCCGATAGTCAATGTGAATTTAAGTAATTGGATAACTTAAACTCAGGTTCAACAGCAGGGGTAATATTAGGGTATTCAGCCTTTAGAAAGCTTGGTAACCCTTTATTTAGAATAGCTCTAAGTGAAAAGATTTTCAATAAACCAGATAAGGATTTATGTTCCCCTTTTTCTATAAGAAGAACAATATTCTTGAATACTAAATAATCTTTTTTTTTGAGAGTCACTAAATTGTATTTGTCAAAATGAGGTAAGATATATTTTATTATATCTTTTGTAGAACCCACAGTATAGTAAACTATACCCCTTGAACTAGTATAGATCTTACCTACTTTAAAGTAAGCTTTAATTTGGACCAATAAGTCTAAATCTTTGGGATCTAATCCTATAGTAAATAAAGGTTGTATTTTTCAACCTGTACCTGACTTTTTTTTAGCAATAGAAACACTAAATGAACCATCTCCATCTGTAAATCCTGTTATAAATCAAGGGTTTAAACTAAAAATATTCGTGTTTTTATCAGAAGATTTAGGTTCAAGCAGATTTTTAGAATCCGTGTTACGCACAGTTGTTGAATGTAGTTGTTTATTTAGAATTTGATTTAAACGGAAACTGGAACTAGAAATTCTTTCGAACCTCTTTAGAGTACACCTTAACATTGAATCCCTAATACATAGGTTAATGTAACTACCGTCTACTCGTTGCTCTTTTACAGTTATATTTTTAAATATAACTGATTTAGATCCGCGATTGTCCATTTTTCGAGTTTGTAACTCGACAGCATAAGAGTCCAATACCCTAATATCACCATTAGTCCACTTTAATCAGTGGTAGTAAAGCGCCATCTTTTGACTTGTTACCATACGTGAATAATTAGTTCACCCACCTTGGAAAAATTCAACCTGATTTGGTATCAAAAGCTTTAGGATGTCCCCGGAATTTGATAGTTTTCCCCTTAACATATTATCGTGTAGTAGCCCAGGGTATTCTATTATTTTTAAATGTTCCCCCATTTTATTTATAATTTTAGTTCTATAATAAACTAAATTATCCATTAAAAGATGTTTTAAAGATGAATGCTCTTTAACTCAAACTTTTCTAGGGAAGAAACTTGTTAACTGTAATATTAACATAGTGATTATAAAAACAAATATATGAAATATTTGTGTAATACTTGTAATTTGAAGTAAACCTCCATGTAAAGCTACTCCTTTATTAACTAAGGATAAACTTACTAAATCTTGTAAAAAACAATAAGATATAGCTATTATAGCTATTCTATTAAAAAGAATGGACATATCTCGTCTTAATGTGACAGCGTTCGAAAATAATAAACATAATATAGATAAGGTTATCATAAAAAAAATTTTTTAATTAAAACAAAAACTTCCTAAACAGACTGTTTTTATTTATCTGAAGATAAATAAAAACAGTCTAGACCCATTTCTTAGGATTATTTAGAACCTTTTGTAAACCAGGAGAGAAACTCGAATTCTCATCTTTAATGCATGAAATTAAGGTTTTAACCTATTAAACTACCCTGATTGAATATTTGGGAGGATACCCTGACTTGAACAGGGAACTTACTGTGCCACATACAGTCGCTCTACCTATTGAACTATATCCTCCATTTGATCTATAATATATAACTATTCTTTTTAAGCGTCCCTTACCTTTAAAAAAAAATAATAAAAAAAAAAAAAAGGATGTAGATGCATCCTAATCCCTAGGGATTAGGATGCATCCCTCCCTCTCCCATTAAAGGATATATGAAGGAAAGATAATAAAAATAAAGTATCCCTCTAATATCTTCACGAGTCCTTGTATCCCTTATCTAGGATACAAGGATAAAAGAGATAATAAGGATACAAGATGATTATTAAGAGAAACCCCCTAAAACTTTAAATTATTTAAACTAGGTGTCTGATTAGTTATTCTTTTCATCTCTAGAAACCTGATATTTTTATCCTTACAAGCGTCCCTAAGGCATTAACAAAGTGCGGGAAGATGCAGCCTAACCTCTCTCCCTTTCGACCCTTTTTCTAAGGCCGGACTAGGGACCGCTAGACGGTTTAAGCCGAAGGGTGGGTATTTTTTTTTATTCGACCCATACCCCTCGGTACTTTTTTCCTAGGGGGCCGGGAGGGATAAAAAAGGGTCGAGGGGGTCAGGAGGGGGTCAGCGAGCTAAGGGGTCAGCCCTAGCCTTAGAAAAATCTTCGATTTTCTTAGGCTAGTCCTTTCCCCCCTTGCGAAAGGGAGAGGGGCCGCTAGCAAAGAATAAACAATACATGAAAAGGTCTAAAATTACTAGGGGAGGGCGAAGCCCCTCTTTAAGGTACCGAGGAAAGGATAATTAAGAGGAAAAAAGAAGCTTACGCTTGACTTTTATGTTGGAGTGACTCGAACACTCAATTGTAAATACCAAAAATTTATGACTTACCCATTAGTCCACAACATAGAATCTTTTACTTTATTTAAAAAAGTATATTAACAATCGAAACCACGGCTTCCAAGTTTCAACAGCAACTAACTCTAAGCAGCTAGCAGTATACATTCACTATTAATAACTAATCACTAATTAATGTTAGCTACGAAGTAGCTAACATACACTAATCTGGAGTTAAACTTGATAGATTTACCGTCACGCAGTCTTCTTCTAACCGTCAGGTGTAATAAACTTAAATAATCACCACACACCCCCCGCAAGCGTCACTCTCTGTAGAGAGTGATGCACCCTCTCTCTTAGGGTCGAGAGAGGGCGAGGGGGGAAATATAGACTTAAACTTATCTAAACCCCCGCAAGCCATATCCCCCTCACCCCTGGGGTGGGGTGGGGTTTGGATATTTTCGTTCTCATCTATTATTATAATTTAGGATCCGGGGACTTGCCTCCCCCTCCCCCCAGCCCCTCTCTCTCTTTTATTAGAAGGCTGGGGGGAGGGGTTAGGGATATGATAGCACCTTTCTTTAGGAATTTACCTGAAGATTTAATAACTATTTGTCCTTCAGGGGTGCTTGCTCCGTGTTCCATTATTTTTTTTCCCTCCCCGCATGAGGGGAAAAAATTAGTCAAAAACGACTAATGCATTAGACCCCATTTTTTTTTATTATTTATAATAATAAAAAAAAAATAACGGGGGAGCAAGCTTGGCCGGGTAAGGGATAAGCGGAGTTCAGGGGGATAAAGCTTGCGGGTTTCTAGAAAATAAATCGACTAAGGGGAACAGGACTTGAACCTGCACAATCTCACGATCAAATAATCCTAAGTTATTCGTGTTTACCAATTCCACCATCCCCTTTTATTGCCTAAGGTAGGACTCGAACCTACAACCAAAGAAACTTCAGTTCTCTGCTCAACCATTTGAGCTTCTTAGGCTTCTTATTATATTTTAACTATAAGCATACTAGGCTGGCTATATTAAGCCTAGTTCCCTCTAAAGTTAAATTGGAGATATTAGGAATCGAACCTAAGACAACAATATGCAAAATTGCAGTTTTACCAACTAAACTATATCCCCTTTATTTTACCTTCCCCCAGCCCCTCTCTCGACTTAAAAAAAAGTATAAAAAGAGAGAGGGGGAAGTATTGGTTTGGAAGAGAAGTTTAATCCTCTTCCAAACCAATATAGTAAAAAAGTTTTTATTATCCGAGAGACGACTTGAACGTCCATGATTATTCATCAACAAAACTTAAGCTTGCACTGTCTACCTATTCCAGCACTCGGATTAAGGCTAAAGTGACTTGAACACTTATTTTTATTGTCATGAGCAATACGCTTTACCAATTAAGCTATAGCCTCATTTATATAAAGTATTCTTTATTATTTTATGTCTTTATTTGTTATTTTTATATAGTATCATTTATTCTTAAAGGCTACTTGCTTATTGGTTTTAATTATTTTAGTTATGGGATGAGAACTTACCCCACCCCCTTCTACACAACTAGCGTCACAAAGTGATGATTCCTCTCTCTGAACCCCTCAAGTTTGAGGGGTTCAGAGAGAGGGCAGCGAAGGATTTAGTGCCTAATTTTTTGAAAGCTTATTTCTATAGCCCTTCTTATCCCCCTCCTTCGACCCAGGGTCCAAGACCTATGGTCTTGGTTATTTTTTTTTTTACCCTACGCTTGCGCCCTGGGGTCTAATTTTTTGAATTATTCTAATAATTCAAAAAATAAGAAGCGCCCCCCTACCCCTCCGTACTTTAAAAAAAGTACGGAGAGAGGGGGAGGCAAGCCCCCGGGTCGGGATCAGGGGAGGGTAAAAAAATTAGAGGGAACTGGCTTCTAATTTTTTTTATTATTATTTCTAATAATAAAAAAAAATAACCTGGCTTCTGGCTTCGCCCCCTTTGGGCGTAGCCGGCTCCGCCCTGACCCCCTGGGCGGCTTCTAAGCAAGGGGATAAGAAATAAGGGACTGGAACGCCTCTTCTGGGCGTTCCAGCTCCCCCCTCCCCCCACCCCCCGAGGGGGGTGGGGTATAGGGATATGGGATAAGCCCATACCCCACCCCCTCTCTCTTTTAATGAGAGAGAGGGGGTGGGTCGTGACCGGGAGAAAAGATGGGATGGGATATAAGGCAAAAAGCGCAGGAGATTATTATGTATATCACTACAAATCAGAAAAGCCTAATACCTAGAACACTTTCTACACTTTCCCTGCAATGCGGATAAAGGATTTGCACCTATATCATTTGGTCATGAGCCAAATATGTTACTCTTTACACTAAACCGCACTAGTATAACTAGAAGCGAAACCGTGAAATATGCTGACATATAAAAAGCCTTACCATACGCTCTTGACTTACAATTAAATTAGATTAGACGGGATTCGAACCCGCAGTCTCAGTAGAGAAAGTACAATGTCTTAACCGTTAGACGACTAATCCTCTTATACATAGATTGTAATATGTATTAGCCCGATGCAAGTATCGCACTTGCTTCAATTGATTACAAAACAATTGCATTACTTTTATGCTAATCAGGCCTCAGCTTTTAACCATAATTATTCTCATCCTCCTTAATCCTTTCTTATATCTTTATATCCTCATACCCGAGCTTGCGAATTTTTTTTCCCGGCTTCTAATTTTTTTTATTATTATTTATAATAATAAAAAAAAAATAACGCAAAGGGAGGGAAAAAAAAAAAATAACCCGCAGCCCTTATCCCATACCCGGACCCCCCTCCCTCACACCCCCCGCAAGCTTGCGGGGGGTGAGAAGTAGACCCGGAGCTTGCTCCGTGTTCCATTATTTTTTTTTCCTGGGGAAAAAATTAGTCAAAAACGACTAATGCATTAGACCCCATTTTTTTTCCCTCCCTTGCGGGGAGGGCAAAAAAAAAAATAACCGGCAAGCTTGCGTTATTTTTTGAATTATTATAATAATTTTTTGAATTATTATAAAAAATAAGCCCATTAGTCCTTTATCCCCAGCCCCTCTCTCTAATAAAAGAGAGAGAGGGGCTGGGATCAGGACTAAGGGCTAAAAATAACCAAAATGATATATGATATAAAGAAAATATTTAGTTAGTTACAAAATTAGTACTTTATTCCTTTTAATCTCTAGATTCTTACAAATAAAGCCTATAACCATAATGTGGTTCCCCCCGGTCCTCCGTATCCGTTAAAAAATAGGAAGCTGGTGGTTTACTACCAGTGGCTGGTTTGCTACCAGGGGCAAGGTAAATGACAATTTTGTCATTTATTATGTTTGTAATGTTATATTACGTATATTTAAGAAATATCTTAAGGTAAGTTTCGTGCCTAGATGCTTTCAGCACTTATCTTTGACTAACATAGCTTCCCTGCCGTGCCTATACTATCTTAACTACTCAAGTGAAAGTATGATAGTCTAAAAATTTTTTTTTTAGACATATAAACAACAGGTAAACCAGAGATTAATAATTTTATCATTTAAATATTAATAAATTAATATACCAAGTTCCTTTCGTACATAGGATATTCCTTATTATATTCTAATTCCCTCTAGAAGATAGAAACCATACTGTCTCACGACGTATTTAACCCAGCTCATGTAACTTTTTAATCGACGAACAGTCGTACCCTACATAGTTTCTGCATCCATGAGGATAAGTTAAGCCGACATCGAGGTGCCAAACCGCGCACTCATTTTGCACACTCTTGCGCAAATTAGCCTGTTCAAATTGTTATCATAAAGAGCAGTTAGTCTTATTTTTTGTGTGCGCCCCCCCCCCCCTCTCTCCGTACTTTTTTCCTCCCCGCATGCGGGGAGGGAAAAAAGAGTCGAGAGAGAGGGAGGTCCAAGACCATAGGTCTTGGTTTTTTTTATTATTATTATAAATAATAATAAAAAAAATGGCAAGCACCCTCGATTGATAACTACTGCCTTATATCCATTTTTCACAAAATGGTTCAGACTATTTCTTCATTTTTCTTTTATGTATATTTCATGCGATATATTCTCTTAGCCCATATCCCCCTCACCCCCTAAACCCCCGAGGGGGTTTAGGGGGTGGATCAGGGGTTTGCGAAAGGGAACTCATAGTAGATTAATTTTTTCCACTTATTCAAGCTCTTACTCCAAAGCTTCCAATTTTTCTCTTACTAACCATAGAAGATTTTGTAACATTTGAATCTAGGTAACCTAAATGGTGAACTGTTGTCAACCCTTTAAATGAAGAATCGATGTTCTTAAGACCACCTTTCCACTTCAATTTATATAGAGCTCTATCAGCTCTATAACGTTTAGTTAATCTTCCTTTAACTATTAATCTAGCACCACCCATAGCTTTATATTTTATATTTTCAAATATAATATCACGTAATTTTAAAAAATAAGCTTTGTTTACCTGATATCCTCATTTATTAGAAGGCGCAAGCCCTCCATGAGGCTTCGCCCCTCCTGCTGGGTCCGAAGAGGCTTCGCTAATTTTTTTTTCAAAAAAATTAACCTGAGAATCAGGAAGAACAGAATTAGTTAAAATAGTTTTATAATATATGTTATATAATAATTTATTTAAATTATCTTCATTAGAGCTTCCCTTATCCCCTTTGGGGTTCGCGCTTGCCTCTTTACCTAATATAGAATTTATATTCAGATTTTTATATTTATTCTCTATTAACTCGAAATCTACCGCTTTTGCTAGTCTACCCCTTTCTATAATATTATTTACTTTAGGTAAATGAATTCTAGAAAGTAAAGAATTCATTCTACCCATAGGTGTAGAATTATTTTTTCTTAATTTTAATGTTAATATTTCAGTAAATATATCACTATTATAAGCTACAGATTTTAAATTAACTATATTAAATTCTACTTTCTTACCATAATATTGACTTATTAACTGACTTAACTTGAATATAAATTTATCTTCAAATTTATATTTGTTTAAACTTAATCTTAATCTTAATCTTCTAATCGTAGAAAAAATTTCTTTTACTTGTTTGAAAAAACGCTTATTACGAGCATAAAATCTAGAATTTATCTGGAGGTTATTACGATCAAACCTAAATTTTAATCTAGGTAGTAAAGATAAATAATTATTATTATATTTTATACTTTCAAGCTCTTTAGAAGAACTTTGCTCTGTAAATAATGAAAGTAAATTTCATCATTTATCTGCCAGAAAGCTAATTTTTTTTTTTACGTTGGATCCTCAAAATTTCTGTAATTTTCTTATTTTTTTCAATAAAACGAACCTTTCTCTATTATAAACATAAAGAGTAATTATAGCTTTTTCGTTAGTATGTTTTATTTCCGCTTTACTTACAAAAATTCTAGTTAAAGATTTACGTTTTTTTCTACGTGATATATATTTGTGTTGTAAAAACTTATTATTAAAGTATAAACTAAAATAACCTCTTATTAAAGAATTTATATTTAAATCATATACAGGGAAATTTATATTATTCTTAGGAGAATAATTATAAACACTGTTTTTTCATTCTTTAGAAACCGCGGGTAAATATTTAGTTTTACCTACATGATTTTCTACTATGTTAAAAGGTACTAATTTATATTGAGTATTTATTTTTTTCGTAAAAATAATAGCCCTTCGTCCGTCCAAGGACGTACTGGACTGCAGATTATTTTTTTTGTCGCGTTGTGTCATAATATTATTCATAAATTCAAAAAATTTTTTTTTTCTGGGGGAGGCTAGCCTCCCCCCTATACATAATGAAAAATGTTGGGTTTTAAACAAGGTTTATTGTTAGCATAACTCACCTATTAGTCGTTGAACGTTTTTGTTTTTTAATTTCTTCCTTACTTACCTAATCCCCCGGCTTCTAATTTTTTTTTTATTATTATTTCTAATAATAAAAAAAAATAACCCAGCCCTTCTCTCCTAGCCCCCCTGATCCCTGGTTTCAGGGTTTAGGGGATAAAGCTTGCGGGATCTGAGTTTAGGTTAGCAAGCTATTCAAAATTATATGCTAAAACAAATTTCGCTTCAAATTAACTTAGATATCAATAGTAGATAATTAAGTAATCTTTGAAATTTACCCAATTAAATCACAATGTACTTCAAGATTACTAGGATTAACCTTTATTTGTAAGGCCAAATTTAGTATCTTTTGTACACTGAAGGACAAACATCCCTAGCGTAGCTTTTCCAATAATCCAAGACCTTTCCTTGTTGTGTCTTGTGATCCTATGCCCCGCTTACGCGACTGTAAGACTTGTTGGTGGTCAAACAGTTAAGCAAGATTTAGCCATTAAACTTGGTAAGTATCATACATAACCTATTGCATATTATATGCAATAACTAATGAGATATTAGAATAATATTTCGTAATATCTCAACTACAATTATTTCCACAATAATTAAAATCCTACCTACGATAAATTGGTTTTCTCATTAATACCCTGTAAGTCTACACTATTATAAGCATCTAAATACAGAAACGCCAATATTTAGACATATTACTGTCTAGCTTGTACATCTATACATATATATGATAGAATATAGCATAATGCTATCTAATATTACAAACAAAAAAATAACCAGAATTTCTGATTATTTGTTCCGTGATACATTCTGTTAGCTTACGCTTATCCCTGTACAGGGATATAAAAACAGACATATAACATATTTGGACACTCCCATTTACTCTTTGTGGGGTCTGTGCCCCGCATAAACTGTCTCCTAGCAATTTTTCCTTTCTAAGGTTACACTCTTTTCTGGTTAGGAAAAGGTGGGGATTAAATAATCCTCACAATACGATCCCCATAATAAAGGTATTACATTTGTATCTGATCAATTACCTTATTTACTAAAATTTGTCCCCAACCATACCTAATAATTAGTAACAGTAAAGCTGCATAGGGTCTTCTCGTCTAACTAGAGGTAAACTGTATCTGCACAGTTATGCCAATTTCACTGAGTCAATCATAGAGACAGCTGTTGTATCGTTACATCATTCATGCAAAGACTGCATTTAACAGTCAAGGTATTCCGCTACCTTAGGACCCTCACGCTAAGGCCGCCATTAACCGGGGGTTCCTACAGTACCAAACCTTTTAAAGTTAGTTATTTTCGTTAGCCAGCCGGCACCGGGCAGAAATCACACTCTATACTTAGACTTAAGTCGTAATGCAAAGTGCTTTGTTTTAATTAAACAGTCGTACAACATTATTTCATGCTCCTTCCATCGTAACCATTTTAACAGTAAAACTATCAAAACGGAGCGACTGAGTCCTCCTTATCCCGAAGTTATGGTAGTCAGTTTGCCGAGTTCCTTTATGATTGTTAGCTCATTTACGCCTTCGTATTCTACACTAGCTTACTTGTCACAGTTTCTAGGTACGGTTTTTCTTCATCTTATTGTTTAATAAGATATATTACTTATTTTTTCCAGCACACTTTCCACTTAGTCAAAAATGTTGTCATTTAAGTAATAAGATTTTCTCATCGTTTCAACCTTTGGAAGTGATAACTTAGAGGCCGTTACTTTAAATAAAACCATAAGCTTTAGGCGAGTGCTCAGGGAGGACGCATCATGATGCACCCTTTAGCCCCCGAACTTCTTTTTTGTTACTCATGTCACCATTCTCTCTTGAGTATACTGTAAATAAAAAGCCTTAAACTTTTTACTAACACATTTATTATAAAAATAATAATAATGCTTCATGTTTACTCAATGTTCTGCTACCCCAGTAAAAGATTATAATCTTCATCCCTCGCTTTCGAGGGATGAAGATATTATTCTATTATAATCTAATATGGACAAGGTATCGGTACATTATTTAGATCCGTTAAATTTTCGATGCTTTTAAAAAATTAACAAGCGCTCTATTACGAGGTCTTTGAATTATGGCTGCTTCTAAGCCCATCTCCTTGTCGGCTTAAATAAAAACTTTCTTAATTTCACTTGATAACGATTTAGGAACCTTAACCTATGTTCTGGGCTGTTTCCCTTTTGACATACAACCTTATCATTCTATGTCTGATAATTCAGTATTCATTATTGCCATTCCGAGTCTACAATCTCACCGATAAAATCTCTACGATCCCCCGATCTGTACAAAATAAGATGTTTATTATACTATAAGTTTATGATCCCTTTCCTTTTAGGGATTAGGATACGCCTAAACCTATAACATAATTTTTTCTACATCCTGTCTGAGATGAAGTTCTGTACCTGCTAAGATGTTACTAAAATTGCCTACTATTATAGGTTTCGCAGAAAACCAGCTATCTAGGTCAGGATTGTCTTTCACTCACTTACCACAATTCTTCCGATATTTTTGCCACAATAACCGGTTCGGACTTTTATAATCCTGATTGTAGTAAGATCACCTAGCTTCGGGTCTAACTTTAGACACTAATTCATTTTTTTGATCATCGTTTTAACTACGCGCAATTACGCTCGCATCTAATGTTAACTTGGTGACCCATTATGCAAAAGGTACGCTCTTACTTTTTAACCAGCTCGAGCTGCTTATAAAACCACTATTTCACCCGTTCCCTCACGGTACTTATTCGCTGTCGCTGATGTATTATATTTAGCCTTAGAGGAAGGTTCCCCTTAATATTCAAACAGGTTTTCATCCATTTTACTTATTAATATACTCATATTGTATATAGGCTGCTCTACTTTCATTCACACTAATCGTAGAATCTCGTTTGATTTCTTTTCCTGAAGCTACTAAGATATTTCAATTCGCTTTCGTTTATTACTTAATTTCTCTAAGAGTTTATATGTTTTGATTAATTCATAACTTAAAAATACTCTTTAATACATAGCTAGGGATCCTTAATAGTTTCTTTGTATACTTATATTTATATAAATATTTTTCTATATCCAATACACTATATCACTACTCATTTTTCATTTCGGTTTATTACGACTCAAATATAAAACTACAACCCAAATGGGACGCCTTACTAACCCGGCCCTAATCCGTGGAGATAGTTACTATAATTTCAACTATACTTAAACACATAGCATCCCTATCCGAAAGGATAGGGATGCATGCCCTAATCCCTGATCCCCTAACCCCTCCCCCCAGGGCGGCTTCTAAGCAAGGGGATTAGGGCTTAAAAAATCTAGAGCTTGCTCCGTGTTCCATTATTTTTTTTTTGAAAAAAAATTAGTCTTTCACTAATTTTTTTTTCCCCTCCCCGCATGCGGGGAGGGAAAAAAATAAGCGACCCCAGGGTATGGAACTAATTTTTTTTTTACCCCGGCTTCTAATTTTTTTTTTATTATTATTTATAATAATAAAAAAAAAATAACCCCTAACGCATCGGGGGGGGACGGCCTAGCACAGGACTAGCCTGTCCTAGTCCTATATCCCCCAAACCCGGCTTCTAATTTTTTTTTATTATTATTTATAATAATAAAAAAAAAATAACCCAGCCCCTCTCTCCCACCCCCCCCAAGCTTGCGGGGGGCGA
>Ga0115846_100179_pt1 | contig 32190 bp, 35 predicted proteins | sample InSIn5gowninarea_2_FD_83860 | JGI IMG/M metagenome (GOLD analysis project Ga0115846, IMG submission 83860) | reverse complement strand
GTTGTGGAAAAAAATAACAGGATTAATAGGTTTTAACCTGGGGTAAAGTCAACTAACTATTTCAAAAGGAGAGAATGATGTATGAGTATTCTATGGATGCTAATTGTAGGTGGAATTATCGGTTGGCTTGCCGGTTTAATTACAGGGCGTGACGTTCCGGGAGGCATTATTGGTAATATTATCGCTGGTTTTATTGGTTCTTGGTTAGGTGGTCTGATCTTGGGAAGTTGGGGACCAGTCATTGGTGGTTTTGCCATCATTCCAGCCATTATTGGAGCAATCATTCTGGTGTTAATTGTAAGCTTTATTCTAAGAAAGATGGGACAAAAAAACAATCACGGGCATCATGCAAAATAAATCGAAAAAAATTAAGTTGGAGTGATTAAAAATGGGAGAAGAAAGTAAGCCTGTGTTAGATGATTTTGTTGAAGACGATCAATTTGAATTAGAATCTTATCTTACTTATTTGTTCGATCAAATTAATCATGATAACGAAATTCTGTTAGAAACTTAATGACAAACCAAATATTTTATTATAAAGAAAAAGAGAAAAGAATAATAAATCAGAATATAACATAAGCGACCTTAGTAACTTTGTTTACGATACATAGGGTCGTTTATTGTTATGGAGAATGTTTGAAAATAAAGTGAAGCTATTCTTCTTAATAGGCCCTGTTGAAGATTATTGATCACTTTACCTACTGCTTTATTAAAAAACGGTTGGTCCTAGCCTCCGACTAAAGGCCTTTCATGGTGCCAAACGGATGATTGTACATATGATTAAAAAGGCACAACCTCTGTTGAGAAAAGTCTGTCCATTATTAAATAGATTTTATCTATTTTAATAAGCCAACGATTTATTAAATCATTTCATGGTAAAGGAGATGGAAATGTGTTTGGATTCAGTGATATGCCTAAGTTCTTGTTTTCTTTCTTACTTGTACTACCACTTGTGTCTCTTGTTCATCAATTAGGTCATTCTATCATGGCGATCTTTTTCGGAGGGAGAGTGGATTTTACCATTGGAAAAGGAAAAACGATTTTTAAATGGAAGAAAATTAAAATAAAATCTGTTTACTTTTTGGATTCTTTTTGTGTATATGAAAAACTAAAATACGACAACCGATTTACCCATGCTTGTGTCTATGCTGGAGGTGCCATTGCTAATTTAGCTTCTATTTTCCTTATAAATGGTTTAGTTATGGATGATATCCTTTCAGCAAGTCTCTTTTCTTACCAGTTTGTCTATTTTTCTGTTTATTATATTGTCTTCTCGCTACTGCCGATCAAATATACAGAAACAAATTCAAGCGATGGACGTGCTATTTACGATGCATTGAGGTATGGAAAAATAACATGTAACCCTGATTAATAAGGCTGAAATAATGATGGAGATTGAAAAATCAACAAAGCTACATATTATTTCGTTTGCGCAATAAGTTAGACAGTAAAAATAAAACTACTTTAAATAATGTAGTTAATTTAGCAATTAGTATAGATGTTGATGATAATTGATAACAAAAAACCTTTTACTCCTTTCCGGTAGAAGGTCATTTGTATGATGGAAATGTAATTATATACCATGCGAGAAAGTTAACATATACCGTCTAAAGTAGAACATAATGAGCAATAGTGGTAGCGTGAAGGATTGTATATTTCAGATTTTAAAAATAAGTAAATAAAATTATATAAAAAAGAGAAGGGCTTTAATCTTCTCTTTTCCTACAACATCAATGATTAAGCTTTGCTAAAAAGGCCTTATACTGGATCTAGATATAAGGCTTTTTCTAATGTCATTCATTGTAGTTTATTAATTCCAATTTATATATAATTACCGATTCTTAAGCATTTTGTCGTTATAACCAAATAGCCATGTGAGAATAAATGATACAGCAAGGGCAATCAAATTAACAAAAATATAGATAAAAATATGATTATTCAAGTACAATAATAATCCTGGAATAGCTGTAACAGACATTCCTGTTGCTTTTAGATGAAAAATCGAGGCTAAGAATCCCCCTACTGCTCCTCCTATAAGGCCCATTATAAAGGGTTTAAAGAACCTTAGGTTCACTCCAAATATAGCCGGTTCTGTAATTCCTAAAAAGGCTGAAAATGCTGATGGGAATGCTAATGCTTTCACTTTTTTATTTTTAGATTTCAATCCAACTGCTAGCGTTGCAGCCCCTTGAGCTACGATTGCGCTAGTAATTAATGGATTGAATGGATTAAATTTCGTATCAGCTAATAATTGAATTTCAAGTAAATTAAATATATGATGAACGCCAGTAATTACAACACCTTGTTGTAGGCCACCAATAATAATACCAGCTAAACCAAACGGTAAATCTAAAATTGCTTTTGTGCTTGTTAGAATTACGTTTTCTAATGAATGAAAGACTGGTCCGATAGCGAAGAGACCTAATGTAATCATAATCAATATTGATAAAAAAATCATAAGAGGTTATTTATGTAAGTGGTTTAAAATACGATTTATTTGATAAGAATGTTGTTATACCTTCCGAGGGTAGTTCACGTGAATAACCTTCTATATGATGGCATGATATAGATAGAAGGTCTTCCAACAAATATACAAAGATGGTACCCTAAGCATCACCACACACAAATTTTGTGTTTTTTTTGTTGGAGAGAGAGTAGCTTTAGGATTGCTCTCTTCCTCATTAAATGGTATAATTTACAAAATAAAAAAATTCTACATGGTTTTAGTTTTGTAAGATAAAACTTATCGGAGAACCACCTTACTTCTGTAGGGTGGTTTTTTCGTGCTATTTTTCTGGATGGTAGCCGAGGTTTGCATTTACTTTTCCACTTAGACCATCATTATTAGCAGGAATCTTTTTACTATTTGATTTTGGTACATCTACTGGTTGGATATTTCCACCATTAGTATCATAACTATTGCTATGGTTATTATTTTGTGTTGAACCGTATTCTGGCATAAAAACACCTCCTAGACGTATTATTTGAAAGTTTGAAGATAAAATAAGAGGTAGTATGAGGAAATTACTAATACAACTACTCATGAAAAGACTTTTAATTTTTTAGTGGAGTAAAACAGTTCGTATAAGTATATGCGATTAAGTGAACGTTCGTAATTTGATTTAAAATGTAAACGAACGTTAAAATTGGTAGTTTCATTTTTAAAACATCATGTCCGTAAAGGTATACTTTTTTGAACATTCTTCATTCTTATAAGTAATTGAACAAGTTTACTTTTTGTAATTTAAGGTTTACCTCTTACATTTAGAGACATCAAATAGCCGTCTTTTCTACAATATAACTAATATTTAAAACTATATAGATATTTAATGCGTTAAATATTACGTAAATAGATAAAATCAAATTACATTTACTTATATATCCAAACTCAGATTTATTCTTATACTTCTTACATAATATAAAAGGTGTATCTTAAGATACACCTTTTAAAACCCTCTTACTTTCGCAATAAAATCAGCTATTAAAACTTTTTTACTTTTAAATATAGTTTCCCATGGACATATACTATTTTGTACTTTATCTAATTAAAATAAACAAGTCTCTCTTGCTAACTGGATAAAAGATTGCACTAAAGGTGATTGATCTTTTTGTCGCCAAGCAATACCCATAGAAGCTACAGGTAATTGATCGTCAAGGTCCAAATATACAACATCTTGGGTATGTAAATTCACGGCGGATTGTGGAACTACGGCAATACCCAATTTAGCTGCAACTAGACCGATTACAGTTTGGAATTCTAAAGCCTCTTGTTGGATGATTGGATTACATAATCCTAAGATTTCATCATAGAGATTTGACCATGTTTTTCTAGACAACATTACAAAAGGATAGGTTTTAAGATCAGAAAGAGAGACGTTTTTTATTTTTAATAATGGATGCTGTTTTGGAACTGCCAGTACGCATGGGACTGTAGAAACGATTTCGGTATGTACTATCTCATCATTTACAGGTGGTCTTAATACTCCTATATCAATTTCCCCTTCACGTAAAGCTTCTAATTGCATAGGCGTAGACATTTCGAATAGATGAACTTCAACTTCTGAATACAAATTTCGAAATTCTCTTAGGATTGAGGGAAGAATATCGTAAGTAGCCGATCCTACGAACCCAACTCTAATTGTCCCGATTTCTCCATGTTGAGTACGTTTCGCATCTTCAACAGCACGTTCAAGATGATTAAAAATCTTACAAACTTCCGTATAAAATAATTTTCCTGCATCTGTTAATTTAACTTGACGTTTATTTCGATAAAAAAGAACAATATCTAATTCTTTTTCTAAATTCTGAATTTGTAAACTTAAAGGAGGTTGCGTAATCTTGACACGCTCTGCTGCACGACTAAAGTTTAATTCTTCTGCTACAGCGATAAAATATTGTAATTGTCGAAGCTCCATCATTTTTCCCCTCCTAATCAGTTATATATAAAATATATTACAGCAGTTTATATTATATATTTCACTATTGTCTTTTATCAAGATAAGATAAGACCATAAAGATAATAGGAGGTTTACACATGACTATAAATGAAAAACAAGCAAACTTATCTAATGGAAAAGTGAATAAAGACTGCACTAAAGATGCCCTTTTTTATGAATATACTACTGCTGCTGATCCAATCGGAAGTGGTATCATAAGTGCAATTCCCCCTAAAGAATTTTCCTCTGAATTATATAACTCAGGAGAAACTCGTATTGTTACGTTGGACCTTTCAAATGAACTCAAAACTGAATATCCGGCAACAAGTCCATCACTTCTTGCTCACTTCATTCGAATTAATGCGAATGACAGCATTACTACACAACCCAATGCAACCAGTGAATTATATTATATTATTTCTGGTGTAGGCCGCACAGAATTAAATGGTGAGATAATCACTTGGAAAAAAGGTGATTTTTTAACTCTTCCATCCGGCTCGACTAGCAGGCACACTGCAATAGAAGATGCAACCATCTATTATATTCTCGATACTCCACTTCTTAATTATTTAGGAGTTAAAGCAACAGAAACTCGTTTTAAACCGACACTTTTTACAGCTGAACAAGCTAATGCGAAATTGGAGGAAGTAGCAAACGCTCCTGATGCTCACCTAAAAAATCGTATTTCTATTTTATTAAACAATCAAGAATTCAAACAAACTCTAACCATTACACACGTATTATGGGCGATGTTCGGAATTGTTCCTGTAGGATCTAACCAAGCAGCTCATAGTCATAAGTCAGTTGCCCTTGATTTTGTTGCTTATGCTGCACCCGGTACTTATACTTTAGTCGGAGATAAGATTGATCCCGTTACTAAAAAGATAATTGATCCCGTTCGCATTGATTGGGTAACAGGAAAAGCATTTGTTACTCCTCCAGGATTGTGGCATTCTCACCACAACGAATCTGAAGAGCCTGCATTTATTATCCCAATTCAAGACGCAGGCCTTCAAACGTACCTTCGTACATTAGATATACAATTCACTCACTATGTTTAAAATAAAAAAGCACCTTTTGGGGTGCTTTTTGCGAATGGGAGACTGAATATGAGGGTAGCAAAATTTTGTGAAAGGAACATTAAAGTAACTAAAGCAAATATAGTCTTAGATATTCTTCAACAAAATTATCAGCAAGATATAGAGGTTTGTGTTGTGGATTGCTTCAGACGATGTCTAGAGTGTAGAGTGACCCCATTTTGTCGTGTACAACTAACCACACTTCAAGATAATGACGTAGACACTTTGGTGAAAAAAATACTAGAAAATGTTTAAATTAAAAATAGCCTTAAAGCCTGCTCTTTTCCTCTGAATATCATATACAAACTTAGTTAACACAATGAAAAATTTGTATTTACACTTTTACCTAAACCACTATCAGGTTCTGAACATTCTGCTATGGATACGTGGTATATAAAAGATTTTAATTAACAATAACAAAATAAAAAGCAACCTCAGCATTGGCAGGCGAGGTTGCTTCATGTAAGGGTTCATTCATACGTATCCAAGTACGAACGATAGCAGAATTATAACATGTTTTTCAATATAAATACTATTTTTGATGTGTCTAACATATGCATAAAAGGTGCTTTTTTATGCATGATCTCTTCAACTTCCTGTAAGGAGATATCAGTTGTATCAACGATGTATAAAAAGATGCATATTCTATAAAAGTGACTCTGTTCGAACCCTTACTCCCATAAGGGTTCTCTTTTTTGATGTGTACCGGAAGAGACATTATGTTAACTAGCAATGCATATCGTATACAGCTTAAAAATCGAAAAAACTACTGAACAGGGATCAGTAGTTTTTTCTGTTTCTTGAATGGTCAATAGTCAGTTGACGTTGCAGAGCGTCTTGAGTAGTTTGCTCAAAATATTAGATTTTATTATTTTTCTTTTGTTATTTCTTTTCTGTTAGGAGCAAGTGGTGGCTGTTCTAACCATTTATTTTTCACCATAATATCAAACCATTTTTTTGTTACCATTAAATTCTTTAGAATAACACTTTCGTAAGCAGCTACAAGATCTGTTCGCATGGCTGATGCTAACCCTGTTCCATGATACGCTTGTGCAGCTTGGAATAAGAAACCAATATGATACATCATTAATTTATCAGAAAAAGGAGAGTCTGTTGAAGTTGTTACTTCTGTCTCCCACGATTTAGGAACTGGTAAATTATCTCCATGCATTATTTTTGAAAAGGCTTGTATTTGATCATCAGCTGTTTTCTCCGAATCCTCTAAAAATTTTCTTACTTCTTTTGATTGAGAGACCTGGCTAAATCCAATAGAAAGAGTTTTAGCCATAATGCTTTTTTTAAGGTTGAAAGAAATACTTATGATTTCTAATGCCGTTAACCGTCTGCCTTTCCCGAAAAACCCATCCGTAAAATCCTGGCTAGAAATATATTCAGGGTTCGTAGCAGGATAAAAATAAGGGTCCCTCTGAAACTCCCCTTTTTCAAGTAATAATTCAATCGTTTGATGATACATCCTTTTAGCATCATTATCACATGAATCGTAGAAGTGGCGTAAGTCTTCTCTGACAGAAACACCTAATGAGGTTGTATGTCCTAGCAAGCCATGTAACGTCATGATATGTAAATAATTTAAGCAGAATATGTCCGTGAACAATCTCTTGGTACCGTTATTAAGATCAGACTCAGTAAATCCAATTGGAACTGGAAACCCTTCGTTTTCTATAAAAGCTACAATTTGTTTTTTTTGTTTTGCGAAGGTCTTGATAGCATCTTCAAAAATGGTCTTTATTGACTCATCCTCAATAATAGAGAACATATATCGATTTACTACATCCGTCATTGTTCCGTTTACATACTCTCCCCATAGTGTCCCTATTTCAGAAGATGTGAGTTTTAACTTATTCTTATCCACATTATCACCTCTTGGATAATATTTACTAACTTATTAATAGATATGAATTTTTTCTTAACAAAAAAAGGTTTTCAGCATGTAATTTCCGATAATTGGCATTATGTTAACTAACTTTGTATATGTTATACACCCTTAAATTCTATTTTGATTGTATGCTACAATGTAATTATAAGGAAAAAGAGGTGTATATAGGTATGTTAACTGCAGTAGTTTTAACTATTTCAATTTTATCTTTGGCTTGGATTGTAGGACAAAGAGAGCAGCAACGTGAAAAATAATTGATTAGAAGAAAAAGCAATTGAGGTGATTTATATGCAAAGACAACAAGGTATTACTGTACTTTTACTAATGTTAGGAATGGCATCTATTTCTTTAGGGATGGCCCTAAAGAATGTATTTGAGTACTCTCCTACTGTAGGATGGCTTTTAGGAACCCTAATATTGATAGTTAATTCTATTTATACAGGTAAAAATATAAAAAAGAAAAGTAATACATAATTAAATTTAGAAGTGCTTGGATAATTGTTATCCAAGCACTTTTTGTACCGATAATGGACCTTATGGTAACTTACGTCTATACGATTATGAAATGAGGTTAGTTAGTTTATGAATGGTAATTATACTTGCCCTTGCTGCGGATACAAAACACTAGATGAAGAACCACCAGATACCTTTGATATTTGTGAAATATGCTTTTGGGAAGATGATGGTGTGCAGTTTCAAGATCTTGACTTTGAGGGTGGAGCAAATGTTATATCATTAAGACAAGCACAACAAAACTTTGTAAAGTACGGAGCCTGTGATAAGGAAAGTTTAAAATTTGTAAGAAGCCCAAATAAATTTGATATAAAAGATTCGCAATGGAAACCTTTATAATTTCACTTACTTATTCCTAGAACGTGTTTTATGTTAACTAAGGTTGTATATCATAGTCATCCTAAAAAACAGAAAAAACCTATCTGTTTCCAGTTAAAAGAGATAGGTTTTTTCTGCTCTATTGCTAAAGGATTTTCGTAGATGCCTCACGGCGTCTTGTTTACTTTGTTCAATTTAGTAAGAATTTATGTATAGAAAATAGAAAAACTACTGTTGCCTAATCATTAGTTTTCTCGAAATCATATATTGACCTGTAGATTAGGAAGCTCACGAAATAAAGGGTTATACAAAGAAACAGCAAAAAGCTCACCTTATATGACAAAAGATGAGCTTTTTGTTTGAAAAAGAAGCTGTATATTAAAGTAGTTTCTTTAAAAATAAGATGTTCATACATTTTTAATTAAATTTTGAAAAAAGCTTCCTCCCTAAAGCCTCAACATTCAAAGATGAGTTTATTTTGATTATCTTGTAAATTTAGCCGTCGAAAACCCTACTGGACCTCATCAGTAGGGTTTTCTGCTTAAGAAGGTAGTTAGTGAATGAACTTCACTTCTAGAATAGTTTGTTCTATAAATTATATAATATACTTTAAATTCCTACTGAATATTATAGTGTAATTAACTGGCACACACATGTTATCTTTGAAGCTAGGGCTCTTTTCTGAATAGGAAAGGGTCCTTCTTCTTTTTATTTCTTCATTGATAAAATATCTTTTTCAAAAAAAGGATTGCACTAGCAATTGCAATCCTTCTTCCACATGGCAAATAGTATTTTCACAAGGAAGTAAAGGAAATATTCTTCCCAGTTTGCATTGAGAACTTAATCCATCACGTTCTTTATTATCACGAAATAGGTGTCTTTTATTCAGCCAATACTTCCCTTGTATGCGATTGAGACAAAAACGTATGCTAGAAGTATACACATGGAGGAGGTGAAATAATATGTCAAACAATAGTGGAAGCCGTAATCAATTATTAGTACGCGGATCTGAACAAGCAATCGATCAAATGAAATATGAGATCGCTAACGAATTTGGTGTAAACCTTGGTGCTGAAGCAACTGCACGTGCAAATGGTTCAGTAGGTGGCGAAATCACAAAACGTCTTGTAGCTACAGCTCAACAACAATTAGCTGGTGGATTTTCAGGACAATCAGGTACTTCTCGCTAATTTTGAGGCTTACATTTAAATTTAATACCCTTTATGGCTTTAGCTACCTGCTTCATAGGCAGGTAGCTTTTTTATGTATTTTATTTTTTTACAAAAAAAAGAAGCTCCTACGCAGAAGTAGCTTCTTTTGCTATCGTTATCTCAATTTTAAAAAATGTTAAGTAGGTCTCACCCCGATTAACGTTAAAAAAGAAATTAATTATATATAAGAGCATGGAAAAAGAATGACAAACGAGGTGTCATTCTTTTTCCTACACATGGCAAGTGTATAGATTTTATAACAAGGAAATGAAACATGTAATTCCACTTTTTACAGCGTAATTTGTTTCTACCCTTTAGTATAGTCAATGGATGAGGATTTATACATCCATTAATTACCATGTATGTACTCCTTGTATAATAGGGAACTTAAGAAAAACAAGGAGGTGACACAACATGGCAAACAACAACAGTGGTAGCCGTAACGAATTATTAGTAAACGGTGCTCAACAAGCAATTGACCAATTAAAATACGAAATCGCTAGCGAATTTGGTGTAAACCTTGGTGCTGATACGACTTCACGTGCAAACGGATCAGTAGGTGGCGAGATCACTAAGCGTCTTGTACAAATGGCTGAGCAACAACTTGGCGGAGGACGTTTCTAAGACAACTTTATAATGATGGCTGAAGGAAGAATGGGTATCCCTTCTTCCTTTTATTATGGAGACTTTCTATTATCATAGGCAAAAGGCCGAATAAAAAAGCATATATAAACCAAAATAAAAAAACTGCCCAAGAAGGCAGCTCTCTTTATAACAAGGGTATTGTGGTCGATACCCGTCTATGCATCTTGATTAGTTTACCTAAAATAGTGAATAGTATTCCTTCATAAAACTACCTTTTGTATATATAAGAATAATAAAACAAGGTATGGAGAAGTTAAGCATGTGCATAGTGAGAAAGGTTGCACATTATTATGAATACGTTAAGGAGGATAACAATGGGTATTTTAAGTGGAAATCCTACAGATGAACCCATGCATTATGGTGAGGTGTTTGGAGCATGGTCGTTTCTCTCTGCTTCCAAAGGGTTAGTAGCTGGTTATCAAACATTTCTAAATCATGTAGGAGACAAGGAGCTACATAAGTTAGTTCAGGACACAATTGAACAATGCCAGCAAGAAATGAAAGGTGTAGAGACTCTATTAAAAGAGAATGGTGTGGCTTTACCTCCAACTCCACCTGAACGTCCAGAAGCCTGCTTAGATGATATTCCAGTAGGTGCACGTGTTCAAGATCCAGAAGTCGCTGCAGCTATCTCAACGGATATAGCTGCTGGTCTAGTTGCTTGTAGCCAATTGATCGGCCAATCCATTCGTGAAGATATTGCTGCCATGTTTGCACAAATTCACATGCAAAAAGTAGCTCTTGGTGGAAAGTTTTTACGACTTAACAAAGAAAAGGGCTGGTTAGTTCCTCCACCACTTCATAAGTCTAAACAAACGGATTGTTAACTATTAGATCTAGATTTCCATCAATAAAAAGATGTTTCTTAGCAAATAGAAACATCTTTTTTATTTTCCACAAATCCCAGTATGGTAACTATATATGTATACGATATACAGCTTAAAAATAGAAAAACCTACCTGTCGCAACAAAGGTAGGTTTTTCCTTTATGAAACTTTTGGGTAGAAAGCTAATAAGCTTCTTGAATAGTTTGCTCATATATTTGGTTATTAAACCTATGTTATTAATTGTATTCCACAATGTTTTTTGTATAAAATAAAAAGGAGGAACAATACGCAATGAAATTGTCCCTCCAAAGCAGAAAATAAACAAAACATGCTGCATATACAATGTTTTGTCGTTAATCGATAGTATACCATGAGAATGATGACTCATAACCTTTGATACACTCATGTATATAAAATGACATATGGTGTAGTCTTAATGAAACATTAGTCACAAAATAAGCAGCATTCTGTAATAAAATATAGAATATTGCTTAGTTGGGAAGCGTAGTTACAAAAGACATCCCTCTAATGCCTGTTGTAGGAAATCCATGTAAAGTAATTAAGAAAAACTAGTTAAAAAAACAATATCTGCATGTTTAAACCCTTTTACTTTTATAGAAGGGTTTTTTCCCCATCCATATATTCAATTTAATCACCAATTAACTAATAAGTTAGAAATTCAGATCTCATTTAACGTACTGTTACTAAAATTTAGTGAAATAGCCTTATAAACTTAAGTCTCAATTCTTTTAATGATTTTCGCTGGATTTCCTCCCACCACTACATTGTTAGGTACATCTTTAGTCACTACTGATCCAGATGCAATAACAACATTGTTTCCTATCGTCACTCCTGGATTTATCACTGAACTTCCACCAACCCATACATTGTCTCCAAAAATAATTGGTTTTGCGTATTCCTTTCCTGAATTCCGTTCATTTGGATCAATTGGATGAGTTGCTGTATAGATATGTACACCCGGGCCAAGTAAACAATTATCTCCAAATCTCACTTCACAAATGTCTAGGATGACACAATCAAAGTTTGCAAAAAAGTTTTCGCCAACAAATATGTTATAGCCATAGTCAACTCTAATATTTGGTTCAACGTATACGTTTTCCCCAGTAGAACCGAATAAATCTTTTAATAATTTAATACGCTTATTACCTTCACTCTCTAAAGTTTCATTATATATTCTAACCTGCCTTCTAGCATGTTCTCGATCCTTTCTTAATTGTGGGTCTGCAGGATTATACATTTCTCCACCTAACATCTTTTCTTTTTCAGTCCTCATTATTTAAACCCTTTCTTTTAACCCCTACTTATATTGTGAATTCCAAACTAATTCCCAATTATAGATACATATTTTCTTAAACTAATCTGCCTCTTTGAGTAGCAATAAAATTCATTATATGTTGTTTTCCAGGTGCTGCGTGAATCGCTCCTTTTACTGAGGCAGTAAGTGCCCCACTTGCATTAGCAAAGGTAAGCAATTGTTGATGGTGTTCACTCACTTTTTGACATAGATTGTCACTAGATATATCAATTGAAAGCAATTCAGATAAAAAACCACCTATAAATGCATCACCTGCTCCGGTTGTATCTGAGACAGTTATTTTAAATCCTTTATCCTCAAATTGTTCTCCATTTTTCAAATAAATAATGGCTCCATCTTTTCCTTTTGTATAAACTACTACTTTTACATTGCCAACAAAAAGGGAGTTAATAGCTTCTCTTTCTTCTCTAATGTTAGTTATAAAAAATAGTTCTTCATCCGATACTTTCACGATATCTGCTAAAGGTAAAAAGTCTAGAATTGTTTGGCGACAGCTTTCTTTATCAGGCCATAAGGGAAGACGAACATTGGGATCAAAACTGACAATTCCCCCTATTTTTTGAAAACTATCTATTACTTTTACATGAGTTTGTTTCATTGGACTTTCGACTAAATCTACAGAACAAAAATGAAGAAGGTCTCCCTTATCAAACCACTCTACTTTCACTTCGTTTGGTAAAAGTAATAAGTCAGCTGAATTCTTTCTATAAAAACTGAAGTCTCTATCACCCAATTTATCTACAGATACGAATGCCAAACCGGTCTCTCCTTCATTACATCGAATAATGTAGGAAGTATCTACTCCATTTCCTTCAAGCACATCTACTAAATAATCACCAAAGCTATCATTAGCTATTTTCGTTAGCATTACAGAATTCCCCCTGTATTTTGCAATCGCAATTGCAACGTTCATAGGAGCTCCCCCAGCTACGCGTTCAAAACTAGTAACTTCTTTTAAAGACTTTTCTTTTTGAACAGGAATAAAATCAATTAATGTTTCACCAATACAAAAAACTTTTTTCAACATCCTCACCCCAAAACAATGAACAAGTGTACAAACACTTGTTCATTCATAATTTATTTCCAGATATCCTTTAACTTCCAATATGTTAACTCCTTAACTCTTACATCCTCGCCATCTGCAAACACTTCAATGCCTAATCTATCTTCAGATGGATAAATACGACTTGTCATAGTTGCTTGTCCTTCATTTGCAAATACTTCAATAGAAGATCGATCAATGAATATGCGTAAGGAAAGCTCTTGATTTGCTCTAAGAATGGTATTTCTCACACCATCTTCAGCTTTACCAGACTTAGAACAATCGAGTTTTAGTGTTTGTTTGTCCAAGTGATACGTTAATACAGTCTCTTCCTGGTTAACTCCACGAATTCTTATTCCAACAGACTGAGCGTTACAATTAGTTAAGTCAAACACAGCTTTTATTTCAAGTAAATCATCGTTTGTTTCTATTAAATGGCTATTAGAAATCACATTGGTAAGTGTATTATGTTCAACCTCACGTAATAAGTTTAATTCTTCCACAGGATTCATTAGAACTTTATCATTCTCTCCTAATGTAACTTCACGTGGCAATGTAAGGGCCCCACACCATCCATCTTCTTTTGTCGGCATATCTGATTCCCACATATCCATCCAACCAATAGCAATTCGACGTCCTTTTTCATCTAATAACGTTTGAACTGCATAAAAATCATGTCCATTGTCTAACTCATTAAATGATCCGTGCATAAACTCGTTTGTTTCGTAATTGTAATCTCCAATTAAATATCCCGTTTGGAATAGATTGTTGTATAAGTCCCCATCTTTTTTAATCCCTTGTGGAGAAATCATGAGAATATATTTTCCATCTAATTCGAAGAAATCTGGACATTCCCACATAAATCCGAGCTTTTCGTTTCCTTGTGCCAATACACCAATGTATGACCACTTACGTAAATCTGGAGAACGATATAAAATTACTCTGCCCACATTCTCCTTCGTCGAATTTCCTACTACCATATACCAACTATCTTTGTGCTTCCATACTTTAGGATCTCGGAAATGATGACTACTATCCGTAGGCGGTTTAGGGATTACTGGATTTTCTGCTATCTTATGAAATGTTAAACCATCGGTACTAACAGCAAGATTTTGATTTTGATAAAATAAATCTTTTTCTTTGTCCACATAGTGATGACCTGTATAGATCAACGTTAATTCACCATCATTATCTACAGCGCTTCCCGAGAAACACCCGTTAGTATCACAAGCATCACCAGGAGCTAAAGCGATAGGCAAGTGTTCCCAATGTACAAGATCTTTACTCTTTACATGTCCCCAGTGCATTGGACCCCAGTTTTCATCGTAAGGATGATGTTGATAAAATACATGATATTCTCCTTTATACTGTACCAAGCCATTTGGATCATTAATCCAGTTGGCAGGTGCCATAATATGATAACCTAACCGATAACGGTTATTTACTCCTTCTCTTGCAGTATCCAATGCTTCTTGCGCTTGCTGAAGTTTGTTTATTGTGAACATTCTAACATCTCCTTATATAACTTGTTTTATGTCCTTTATATCTCCTTCTAAACCTTTGCTTTTATTAGAACTTAATAAAGTAAACATTGAAATAATCGTAAAACATAGGACCATTGTGCCTAGAATAAGGTAAGTATGACGGAAACCTATCATGTCGTATAATTTACCTGCAAAAGGTGATAACAGGGATGCACCTATTTGAGAGGCAGCCTGAAATCCAACTAAATATAAAACAGAAGATAGTCTTGTATCGAAGTTAGCTGCAAAATATTTAAAAATAGCAATCAACATAATAGGTAATTCTAATGCATGTATTAATTTCATTGAAGAAATACCAATTGGCCCTACTACAAGCCCCGAACCAATAATACGAAGTGCCATTAGAAGACCGGCTAATAATAGTCCATTTTTGGCTCCAATTTTATTTACAATGAAAGGTGCAATAAACATCATTCCAGCCTCTAAAAATACTTGAAAAGAACTTAAATATCCAAACACCTGGTTCCCTGTGGCTTCAGTAGCGAATAAAGATGTGTAGTAAATTGGAAATTGTTGATCGTACACACTATATACACACGTTACTCCAATCACATACATCATCAAAAACCAAAATTTCTTTAAAAGAAAAAGTTGTCCAACATCCTTTAATTTAACGGATTCAGCTTTTTCTAATTCATAGTTTGTAACTTCTATTTTCACTGATAAAATAATTCCAACTAAGATAATTGCTGAAACAGATGCCACCCAAAAGTTGATATTTGGGTTAATGTTAAATAGCTGACCTGCAAAGAAGGTTGCTGACGCCCAACCTAAAGAACCCCACATTCTAGACTTTCCGTATTCAAAATCGTATTTGCGGCTAACTTTTTCAACATAGGTTTCAATAGCGCCAATACCTGCAGAAATACCAATGCCTAAATAAATAGCTCCCACAGCTGCACCTAAAATCACATTATATTTTAATAGTGGTCCATATATATAAATATAAAATGGTCCTACAAATACAAGCAGTAAACTAATAAAAGATAATATATTTTTCTTTAGGCCTATTTTGTCAGAGATATAACCATATACAGGCTGTATACACAATGCGAATATAGCGTTTACAGAGAAAATCAAACCTGTGGCTGATCCACTTAAATTTAATTCTTGTTTTAACCAAATAGGAAATAAAGAGGCGCTAGAAGACCAAGTAAAAAAGAAGAAGAAAAAATAAGCACTTAACTTCCAATAGAGAACTTTTGAACTTTTCATGTTTGTTGCTCCTTTAACTAGATATATAGAATCTTTGAAACAAAAACTGAAAGCACTTTCACATTGATTTTATGTCAACCGGTTTCATAAGTCAATGCTTTTATGTCAACCGGTTGACATTTTTTTAAAAAATTACCCATACATAGGTATTGTTTTCGAAGCAATAATCTAATTTTCCTTATTTAATACCTGTTCCTGAACCACCAATCCCTTCTAAAATATAACGCTGAGCCACTATATAAATAAGAATTAATGGAATGGTGGATATTGTTAAAACAGCCATAACTTGATTCGTGTAAACTGGCTCCGTACTATTGATGGCTGTTATTGCTACTTGAATCGGAAATTTTGACTTGTCTGTTAAAACCATTAAAGGCCAAATATAATCATTCCAACTTCCGATAAAGGCTAAAGTTCCAACTGTAGCAACAGCCGGTTTAGACATCGGGAGCATAATTCTCAAGAATATTTGCCACGTATTTGCCCCATCCAATTTGGCTGATTCAATAATCTCTGCTGGAATAGCCATAAAAAAGTTTCGGAATAGATAGATATTGAATGCCCCTGCTAAGGCAGGAAGGATTACGGCGAGACGAGTGTCTACTAATCCCAGCTTGTGAACTATAGTAAATTGTGAGATTAAGATTGTTTCAAGTGGTACGATTAAAAGCGCCAATAAAAGACCAAACAGCACTCTTTTTCCATTAAAATTCAATTTAGCGAACGCATAACCTGCCATCCCATTGATAATGACAGAACCTGCAGCTACACATAAACCATAAAACAAGCTGTTTATTATATAACCAAGTAAATGAAAACGTGACAGAACTTGCTTATAAGATATAAACCAATCTGACGGATGAAAGGAAGGTAGGAAAGCCTTAATACTGTTCATATTATTATAAACTTCTGCTTCAGGTTTCATTGAGGACGCAATCATCCAAAACAATGGGAATATAAATAATACTGCCAGCAAAACTAAACAAATGTATTCTAGAATTGTTAAAGGCCCGAATTTTCGTCGCATTATTCATCTTCCTCCTTCACTAATTTCCGTTGCGCTAGCGTAACTAATCCAATAATTGTTCCAAATAGAAGAGCAATTGAACTAGCATATCCGACCATTCGATCCGTAAAGCCAGTTTGATAAATGTAATACACAACTGTCATCGTGGAGTTTACTGGCCCACCTTGTGTCATAACCATTGGTTGGACTAATAATTTAAACGCACCAATTAATGTCGTAATAAATATAAAAATAGAAGTTGGCTTTAATAATGGTAACGTAATATAAATAAAGCGTTGCCATTTATTCATTCCATCTAGCTGTGCAGCTTCATAGACGTCTCCGGGTATATTTTGCAAACCTGCTAGGAAAATTAACATTTGAAAGCCAGCCCCCTGCCATGCTGACACAAAAACAATTGTAAACATAGCCTGTTTAGGGCTCGTTAAGAACGGTTGAGCTGATATACCAAAATAAGTGAGTACATTGTTTATAATTCCTTCATTTGGATTTAACAGATACAGCCAAAGAACTGAGATAACAACGAGCGACATTACCACAGGACTAAAGTAAGCTACTTTAAAAAATGTGTTAGCTTTCCGTTGTTTGTTTAACAGGAGGGCCAGCCCAAGAGCTGCCCCTATTTGTAAAGGAATTACCCAAACGACAAATTCCAGTGTATTTGCCAAGCTTTTTAAAAAAATAGAATCTTGAAATAAATTGATAAAGTTGTCTATTCCTACAAATTTGCGCATATCAGGTGTTAAAAGATAATAATCCGTAAATGCATAGTAGACAGACATAACAGCTGGGATAATAAGAAACAGCAATAAAAGCAATAATGCTGGTCCTAAAAATGTATAAGCTACTACATTTTCTTTCCATTTAATTTTATTTTTGATGTTTTTTTCTGTTCTTGGAAATGTGTAAAGAGTCTTATTTCCTTTTAATCCACTTTTAATCATAATACCTCCTTCTAGCTGCTTTTATCGATTAGATTTATCGATAGCTGCTTGCATTTCTGTAGCACGTGTATCTAAGACTTTTTTAATGTTTTTGTTTTGATCATAGAAACTGATATCATCAATTGTTTGTTGGAAAGCACGTGTTACTTGTGGATATGCTGGTGTTACTGGTCGAGCGTGTCCTGATTCCTTTAATTGCTTCATAAACACATTCATTTGATCCGAAAATTCTTTTGTAAGTACTTTTTCAGAAGAGTAACGAACTGGTAGTGCTGCAATTGTACGACTTAATTCTAAATTCGAATCTTTATTTGTCATCCAATCTACTAGTTTAGCAGACCATTCTTTATTTTCAGATTTCTGTGTCATTGCAAACTGCCAACTTCCTGAAGGTGAAACTAGTTTTTTTGTTTTTGGTGATACAGGATAAGGCATCACACCATAGTCAACTTTTTGAAAGTTTGTTTCCATATCCGTTACTGTCCATACACCACTAAACTTCATTGGATACTTTTCTGTTTCAAAAGCTTGTTTGACTGGAGTACGCGTTGTATAACCTTCTTTTAGCATCGTTTGAATAAAAGTCATGGCTTCAACACTAGGCTTTTTATTAAACACACCTTCTGCTTTGGTACCATCTTTTGAGAGAATTTCTCCGCCTGCAGACCATACAAATGGCGTTAGTGCATACGTTAACATTTCATCTTTTGATTGTAATTGCATATCGATAGCCGGTTTATTATATTTTTCTTTCAACGTTTTACAAAGAGCCATGAATTGATCCCATGTCCAAGGATTATCAACTGTCGGTAACGTATTTAAATCAACGCCTGCGTCTTGTAGCATTTTTTTATTGTAGTAAATTCCCACGGATGATTCACTCGCACCAATCGCATACAATTTGTCTTTGTATGTTCCTTGTTGCTTGATACTCGGTAGTAAATCATCTTGTTCTTTCACGTAATCATCTAGTGGAGCAATGATTCCAGATTTTGCGTAAGCAGCCGTATTTGGCCCATCCAATGTAATAACATCTGGTAATGTATCCGTTGTCAACGCTGCGTTTACTTTATCTTCATACCCTCCACCGTTCCCACTACGTGGAATAAATTCGATTTTAGCTTTAACATTTTTAGATGCATACTTCTTGTTAAAAGCATCAACTCGTTTTTTATACACCTTACCTTCTTCACTATCATCTGATACGTGTACCCACATTGTAATCATTTGTTTGCCGTCACTGTTTACGCTTTTCCCCTTACTACAACCTGCTATAGCAAGAATTAGTAATAAAGATATACCTACTAAAAACCATTTCTTCATACGTTCCAGTCCCCCTTATTTCTCCTTATTCACAACAAATATATAAAAGCGCTTTCAAGGAGTATTTTATGTCAACCGTTTACATATGTCAATCGGTTGACATTTTTTTTTTGAAATATCAAACTTTTCGTTTCTATCCTTAAAACGAAGGTATAATATATTAGAATATATGCATTATCAATATCTCGTTCATAATAAATGTTAATGTTCGTTCGATATAAGCTAATAGTAATTAACCTCTAATTCTTGCACATGTTAGAGATATTTTCTACAATAAGTCCGTACCAAGTAAACTTTAATTAATAAAAACATTCCTCACAATAAACTATTTCAAAATACAGGAGTTTTATTAATCTGGAAATTATAAAGCTGTCAAAGGAGGAATTAGTGTTAATCGTTATAAAGTATTTATCTAATGTTTAATAAGCTATTTCCTTAACCTAAATAAAAAATTTATTATGTAATTAAAAATATAAAAGCTTATTTAAATAACAAAGAAAAAAATCCTAATATAATATTAAAAAGTGGTATTTAGTGGGGTAGGAGGAAATAAAATGAAACCTAATATCCATGACGTAGCAAAAGTTGCAGGAGTTTCATCCACAACCGTTTCACGTGTCTTAAATAATCGAGGGTACATAAGTGAAAAAACAAAAGATAAGGTTTATAAAGCAATGGAGGAAATTAATTATTTTCCAAACGATTTAGCGCGTTCCTTATTTCATAAAAAAACAAATTTAATAGGATTGATTATACCCAATTCAAGTAACCCATTTTTCGGTGAACTTGCCTTTCATATTGAAAGTGTTTGTACATCGCTAGGTTATAAATTATTGCTTTGTAACAGTTTAAACCGTATGGATAAAGAGGAAAAATACTTAGAAATGCTTATACGAAACCAGGTAGATGGGGTCATTGTTGTAACATACAACCGAGGAGTCCTAGATTATCATAAACAAAATTTACCCATCGTAGCGATTGATCATTATTTATCTGAAAAGATTCCTGTTGTAGGATCCGATAATTATGATGGAGGAAAAAGAGCTACAGAGTTGTTAATAAAGAAACAGTGTGAAAATATCATTCATATTAATGGCCCACTCGATCTGGAAACGCCGGCAAACTTAAGAAGAAAAGCGTATGAGGATGTTATGAAGGGATACGGGAAATCACCAATTACATATGAAGTCTCTCCTCAAAAGAGTCGTGAGGAGGTAATTGCTAAGCTTTTTGATGACCATCCAGAAGTAGACGGTATTTTTGCAAGTGATGATCTAATTGCGGCTGCTGTCATAACAGAAGCTAGAAAAAGAGGGAAAGATATACCGACTCAATTAAAAGTGATTGGTTACGACGGAACAGAAACAGTAAAGGCTATACTACCAGAACTAACGACCATACAACAGCCTATTGAGTCTATTGCAAAAGTAGCAATAGACATTTTATCTAAAGAGATTGAAGGCGAATTTACCAATATAGAACTTGAAACCTATCTTCCTGTTAAGCTCTTAGAAGATGGAACTACTTAAATAAATTTATAACATTTACAAAGGAAAAAGTTTTCTCTTAAAGACCTGAAGCAATTTATTCTTAATTTAGAGTGATTAAAATAGCTATCTTTTCCCAAAGATCTCGAGCTTGGTTGTCTCAGAAAGTTTAAGAAATTAGGATGCGAAAAATTTCATACACAAGCAAAAGGATCCTTGTTAGAGGCCTCCGGTGTAGATTCTTTTGTCTGATTCCTTTAAGAGACATTATGGCAACTAAAGGCGTATGCTTTTTTGAACTCTCTTCATTTATAGAAGGAATTCCTCAATCTTCTTTTTTATAAATTAAAGTTTTACCTTTTACGTTTAGTGGGGCAAATACTTTATTTGTCGTCAATTAGAGTAAATGGTAAAACTAATCATTCTAACGAAATACTTTACTATTTACTTAACTAATATCATATTATGGGCACTCTAAATATTTATAATATATGAATTTTGTGTATCAATTTCTCTCTAAATGAAAATCACCAAGTTTGATATGGTAATATTTAGATGATTCATTTTGTTAGTAAAATCAACTGAGAGGGAGCTTGTAGCATGACAAATTTCATGTACATATTTTGCCTGTTTGCATGGGGGTTGAATTTTATTGCTGTAAAAATTCAAGGCACCCCTGTAAGTCTGGAATTATCTTTAACTTATCGTCTTCTTATTACAGCTGTCCTATTTATTATTCTAGGTGCTTTCTTACGCCCTAAAGGTATACCTCAAAAGAAGGATGTTCCCTTCATTCTCATATTTAGTATTTGTAACTTTATGTTAAGTTACCTATGCCTCTACTATGCAACCATTCTAAGTTCAGCAGCCATGGTTACATTAATCTTTTCTTTAAAAGTTATTCTAACTCCTATTGCCCTACGTATCTTTCTAAAAGAAAGCTTTCATCCACGTATCTTACTTGGTGGACTATTAGGCGTTGCAGGTGTCTGTATTTTGCTCTATCCAAGTATGGGAGACATTCATGGGTTAGCTGATTTAAAAGGAATGATGATTGCCTTTTTAGGGACTGTTATTACAGCCCTTGGGGATGCTGCCTCAGCAAGGAACGCAACGAAAAAAGTAAACCTACTATATGCAAATGCGATAGGCTTTACAGTAGGTGGCTTATTATTAGGTGGAGTTGTAATCTTTCAAGGTCAGGAAATTAGTTTCCCAACATCGACTTCCTATTGGTCAGGTTTACTTTACTTAACAATTATCGCCTCTTTTGGTGCATGGCTATTTTATCTAAAGCTTGTCGAAAGAATTGGTGGGGCCAAAAGTGGATATATGGTCGCTCTTTTTCCAGCTATAGCAGGAGTTGCTTCTGTTGCTATTGGCGAATCTAATCCATCTGTCTATCTTTTAATTGGATGTATCTGTAGTTGTCTGGGAGCTGGAATTGCTCTCGGTTTAGGTTCATATCTATCCAAAATAGCTCTAAAAACAAATAAATCTGTAAGTAAATAAGAAATATAAAATCATACTAATAACTACGAAGAATCTATATAGATTCTTCGTAGTTATTTTAGTTATTAATTAACCTTAAATTAAACTAAATGTTTTACAAATAGAACCCGATCCTGATTAACTCCATCATAGTTAGTATGTAAAGATACATTGTCTAAATTCTTATCGCCTTGTTCAATCTTAAATCCCATATTTGTATGATAAGCAATTGAGGTTTTATTAACAGGAGACGTTACACATCGAATAGTATTTCGTCTATTTTGTTTAATAATATCAAAAAAATGACTATATAACTGTTTTCCAATCTTCTTTCCTCTATATTCTGGATGAACTCCGACAAAATGAATATATGCTTCATTCATATGGGATTGAGATAAGAAACCAATTAGAAACCCTCTAATTTCACCTTCTTCTTCAGCAATAAAACTTGTATTTTGAAAATGATCAAAAAATAGTTTTGGCAACATATCAGACATTTGTCTACCCTTCCACCACTCATTAATTAATGGAGATATTACGTAATAATCTGCTCCCTCTACTGAACGAATTTTCATTCTAACCTCTCCCTATTTCATTTATAAATTTACTCAAGTTAATGCTATCACAGGAAAAAAGTGTTATATTGATAATTATCGCTCCAATAGATTAATCACTAGTACAAAAGTGCAAAGAATAGACAATCGTGGTTAACATAAAACGGCTTATCGGAAATTACATGCAAAACAACCTTCCATAAGGGGTTTTTGTTATTTTCACTGATATTATTTTGAAGCTAAATTTTCTCTATCTACAGCCTCTGGTGGAATTTCCATCCATCCATTTTCCATCATAATATTTGATGCATCCTTAACAAAATTTGCTATATTCATTAAAGATCTCCCATAAAGTAACGCTAAATCATGCCTTCCATTTACAGCTAGTGAATTCCCAAATGCTCTTATTTTCATGGAAAACATATCGACCTTATGAAACAGCATTAGTTTATCCGAAAAAGGTGCGAAAGTTGAAGTTGTGACTAGATGGTCAATAAATTCTGGAGCAGGTAAGTTCTCACGATGAAGTTTTTCTATGTAATGTTCAACTGCTTTATGCGTAAGGTCTTTTCCTTTTACAAATATGCCCCTAACTTTTTGGCTTTTGGCAACTTGACTAAAAGCCATGATTAAAGCTTTGCTTGTTACGTTATTTTCAATATTATCGTATAAATGAGCAATTTCTAACGCATGTAGAGGACGAACATCTCCAACAAAACCACTCAAATAATCAGTACTGGCAATTTTTACTTGTTCTGGAGCTGGAATAATGGGTGGGGCAATAATAAGGCTTTTATCCATTAAAATGGTTTTAATTTCTTCCATTAATTCCATGGTCGAGTTCATACAGTAAGTTAAGAAATTGCGTACATCTTCTCTATACACTAAAGGTATAGCGATACTATAAATGCTAAGTCCTGCTTTTGCTGCATACTTTAAATAATATACATAAAATTCATCTGCAAATAATCTTGGAGCACCTAGATTAACGTCTTCCTCTGTAAAGCCATGTGGAATAGGTATATTTTCTTTGATAAATATCTCTTTGACGCTACTTTGAAATTCTTCGGTTAATCTTTTCGCATGTTCTACTAGCTTTTTTATGCCTTGATCTTCAACATGTTGTAGAAAATAATTTAAAATACAATTACACATGCTATTACCCATATAGGTTGCCCAGAGTTTTCCCATTTCTGGAGCCGTCAATTTTCTATCAGGATTTGATTTTTTTAAGCCTATCTTAATTGGTTTAATTGTTCCCATTTATAGTCTCCTAAGTTTATTTTTCTTAGGCTTGCCTTTTATATTGTTTTTATTCTTCATACTCTGTAAACATTACAAGTCCCTTCAGATCTTTTTGAAGATATATATATGGATTGTCAGGAACAGTTTAGGTTGGTAATGTTAAACTGCTCCTATTTTATTTTTATAGAGTGGGTAAGTTCAATATTGTATCGATATTATTTAAATCCAAACTGATCTGTTCGTTTGTATCCCAAACATTGTAATCCTTATAAGCTTATTTAATAACATGAATACCACATACATATCTAGTCAACATAATGTGAATTCTAGCGTAAAAAAGAACCCTTCCAAAATTAGAGTTCTGATTAAAATCTCTTTTTGTCGTATGCGGCCTTTTACGATCAAGTAGCTACTTAAGCCCAATTAATGGTTAGTGTAAGTTGCTTTTAATATGTAATAATAAATTTATAAATTCCCAAATCGCTAATACCATGCTGAATATTAATAAAAATAAAGAAATTGAAAAGAAAATTTGTTGTATCAATTTCACATCACATGGCTCCTTTAATTAAATAATTCCCGTATCACTTAGCCCTTTTATAAAACAAGTCTTTTCATGAGCAATATGAAGCAGAAACAATGTCACGACTCATTTTTATTTCTTTTCACCTTGTAGAAAATGAAGCATAAAAAAAGAATAGCGACTAGCAGTAGTACAACAATAGACAAGTGTTGATGTAGCCAAGTCAACACTAATTTAATCTTAATTTTTTGGTTAAACTTATAAACCATAAAAGTCCAACCGCCTGAGTATAGGGAAGATGCTAAAAAGTTAGCTAGCAAGTATTTTTTTAACGGAAACTTCAGCATTCCGGATATATAATGAATAGGATGTCGAACTCCAGGTACAAAAAAAGCTAGCATAATCGCCCAAGCCCCAAAATGGTCAAGTAGCTTCTCAGCTTTTTGTAACCATTTTTTCGCCATCCAATTTTCAATTAGAGGCACCTGCCTAAAGAATCTTCCTACTAGAAAGAACCATAGAAAAGCTATAAAGAGTGTAATCCAAGACGATATCCACACTATATAAGGGTTGATATCCTTAGAAGCCCAGATACCGACTTGAGTCAACATTAGGACATCATCAGAAATAGGCGTAAACATAATTTCTAATGCTAGTCTAATTAGTTCATAAATTTTCATAAATGCTCTCTTTCTCCTTTATATCTTGGTGCAAAGGCAACGCAACATACATCATTATCTTGTTTTGCTCTCTTTCCGCCCATATTTCGCCTTGATGAAGTTCGACAATTCATTTGGCAATGGAAAGGCCAATTCCCGACCCTACCACTTTGCTAGACCGTTTTTTATTCATTCGAAAGTAAATTATCAAAACCGCGAATCATTTTTTCAATATCTATGGACATAAAGACAGCATCATCAGGAATATTTACTTTTACAGAGAGCCCATGATTTTTAAAAATAGGGGGATATTCTTCTACAAGGCTCAATATTGTTTCCGTCATGCTTTTCACTCCAACCATTTTTATATGTATTTAAGTATAGAGAAACTTTAAATATTCAAATAGCCGCTGAAGAAGCAATTTTAGCTACGTCTTAGGTCGTAGAAGGAGGTATATAAAAGCTTGAGGATTTGCTCCAGATCGTCAACCCTTAATCTTACCGAATAATCATCAGGCTCGTACTGCAATATACTTTGAAAATCCTGATGGAAATATCCTAGAATTCATTTCACCCCTTCGTATAGATGTAATGGAAGAACTTCCTAAAATGGAATTAAACTAATGGGAAAAAATGAAGATAAAAAACAATAATAGGGGCATACTACTCAAGAAGCTCATTAGCTTTCCACATGAAATTTTTGCAACAGAAAACCCAACCTTTAGGACTCAGAGGTTGGGTTTTTACTTTTTAAGCTGTTTAAGAATATTCTATTACGTATACTTATGTTGGATGTGAAAAAGAAGCCTAGTTCGTTTGCTACAGATCTAGGCGACATAATGGAGCACAAATCCTTATAATACTGTACCTTAGTAAGAATTCTCACGAAGAAGAGCAAATCAACCTCTGCTTTTCTTATCTATTCGATCAATTTGTTGGGACTTCCATTCAGACTCCAGTATTGAATATTGATACTCATCAACCCATTGTCCTTTTGACATATAATTTTGTAATAAATGTCCTTCCCGTCTCATGTTTACACGCTCTAGGACAGCAATAGACTTTTGATTTCGAACGTCGGAGAAAGCAGTTACTTTGTGTTTTCCTAATGAATGAAATATATAATGTAATAAACCTGAGGCTGCTTCGCTTGCATATCCATTCCCCTGATATTCTGGAGAAAGAGTAAATCCAATTTCTACGATGCGAGGTTCATGTAAAGGTGTGTGAAGCGCACAGTCTCCAATAAGCTGGTTATTCTCAGCTAGAGCAATCGCAAATTGAAACCAAGTTCCTGGTTGATTGGGTATATTTCTTATTTGGTCGTTAACAAACGATTGTGCTTCGGAATATTGATAATTCTCCCATGATTGAAACATAGCAACTTTTGGATTAGAACGGTATGAGTGAAAGTATTTTGTATCACTCACCCTAAATCTTCTTAAAACTAGACGATTTGTTTTTGTAAAAACCTGATTCTCGTATATTTCCATGATTATCCTCTCTATTCTTTACACCTTTCATAGAGCTTGTTTTGCTCCTCCATCGGTCTTTTTTCTATTATATCTTTCGTATATTAAGTGTATCGGTCACAGCTTGAAAGGATGGATTGGATTTATCGAGTATCATCCGAATTCCTAACTACACCAAGTATATAACACCAATCAGCTTAATCGTATCGGATCCAGGGATCAAGTTCAATAGAATTCGTGTTCATTAGCCCGTTTAGCACAATAAGAATCACGTATATTAACTCTAATTGGAAGGATAATACTATTATCTTTTAATTTGGAGGGTTCTACAATGAAGAAAGCACATATCTTACTTGTTGGTAGTTGTTTGTGTTCCATCATTTTTGGTTCTGTTAATACTTACGCTTATACACCAGAAAAGCTTCCCACATCTCAATCATCAGAACATTGGAAAGTAATGATAGACAAACCTGATGTTAAAAACTTGAAGGATAATGATATGCTTAATACCTATAGTATCGATGTGAGAAACTTAGGTGCACAGGTTTATGATGCTACAGTAGAAATCTATAGAGACGAGCCAAATACAAATACTAAAAGTGAATTAATCACATTTAAAATCCCTGATTCCCAGAATTTCTTCCATCATCAAAATCAACCTATTTCGGTTGACTCAAAAAAGATCGAAGTAGTTGTAACATGGAAAGAAGAACCCTTTAGAGTTATGAAGGATGGAAAGAAATATTCTGCACGAAAGTTTAGACAAACATTTTTATTTCCACAAAGTTAAACTTAAAAGCCCTCTTTGTTTAAAAGAAAGCTTTTCTTTATTTATTCTTCATTTAAATAATTACCATTTTGGGAAGAGAAATATGTATAAACACTTCAATCCCTTTAACACCTTGTAATAGGTTTAAATAAAAAGTAAATTACTCTTTCTGCTCATTTGTAAAATTAGAACATTCCCCTCTATAATTATTGATAATTTTCAAATTGCAGAATATAATAATAACAAGAGTTTACCATAGGAAACTTTTTAGTGTACGGTAAATAAGCGTTTCATCATTTAAAAATGATTCCCTCATTATGAATAAAAAGAGTGAGAGGTAGCCTGGAACTACCTCTCACTCTTTTTATCATTATTTTACTTGTAATTCAGCAATCATATCTTCTAGACGCTCTTTCTGTGCCTGAAGCTCTTCCATAGAAGGTTGATAAGATGAAATAGTTTGTTGTCCACCATATGCCTGTTTAGGTTGAACCAAACGTTGTAATTGCCCACCATTCTGTTCATATAAACGGTAGCCTACTGCGCCTACCACTGTTCCTGATACAAACCCCATTAGAAAATCGCGATTAATCATTATAAAACTCCCCCATAATCCTAAGTTTTTTATATCAATTCATACAAAAGGTATGAATGAATATCTTACGTAATTGTAGATAACTTATGTGATTGCACTTTCTGCTTTTCATGTAACAATTCCAACACATTTACAATCCATGTAATCATCGCTACATATAGCATATTTGATGGCCCTAGAGATAACATCGTAACAATTCCAGTTAAAATATCTGGGTGCCTCATTTTATTGCTCGTACCATGGGATAAGACCGTATAGCCTGTTGCAACTACTGCTCCATATACGAGTGCATCTGGTTTATAAAAAGATGATTTTCGAATACCTGCCAGTAGAAGTAATCCCCCAGAAAACAATGTACGTAGCCAATCATTTCGTGTGGCAGGATCCATTTGAATCATAATATCATCTAATGGATCTAAACGCGTTTGCTGAAAAAAGATAGATACATAACGAAAAATGGTATTGCGAGAAAGTTGTGAAACATCATAGTGAATAAGCATGGTTTGAATGGTGGGTTCTATTCTCACACTCGTTATACCTTTTAAAGCAGAAAACATATGCTCTATTTCCACATGATTTTTCTTATCTCTCAATGCTGGGATATGAAATCGAATACGACCTGGTATATCATGCAGAACGTAGAATTTGGGATTCATTAGTTTCCCTCCCTAACCATAAAATTCTTGCACTATTTATTACTACACCAATAGTGGCCGCATTATGAATAGCTGCTCCCACAATTGGAGAGAAGATACCTAAAGCACCGAATAAAATTGCAATACCATTAATAGCAAACGTGGCAATAAAGTTCTGTCTAATAATGTTCATGGTCTTTTTAGATAGTCCAACTAACTCAGAAAGCATTACTGGGTTATCAGACGTAATAATAACGTCACTGGCTTCTGAAGCAATGTCTGTTCGTTTAGCACCCATCGTTACACCTACATGAGCATGAGCTAAAGCTGGTGCATCGTTAATGCCGTCACCTACCATCATGACAGCTCCTGTTCTCCTATACTTCTTTACATAAAAGGCTTTATCATCTGGCAAAGCCTCTGCATGATACCAGTTTAGTTTTAAGCGACGCGCCATCTCTCTTGCAACCGTTCTCTTGTCTCCAGTAAGCATAATGATGTCGTTGATACCTTGATGTCGAAGATTGTTCACTGCGCGGTGCATACCAGAACGTATTTTGTCAAAAATGCTAACTACTCCTACAAGTGTTTGATCATAAGCTACATAAATCACATTTTCGTCGTTTTGCATTTGTTGAAGTAAGTTGGTTGTTTTAACTTTTAATTCATTCATAAAGCGCAAACTTCCAACAACAACTCTTTTACCATTTAGCCAAGTGGAAATTCCTTTTCCTACCGTTGTTTCTACCTGAGCATTATTGTCTCTAATAGGAATTAAAATGTTCCAATCTTTCGCTTGCTTCATAATTGCATCAGCAATAGGATGGGTAGAATTTTTCTCAGCTGCTGCAGCTAAACGAATGACATCTTCTTGATTAAAGCCTTCAGCAGCAATTACTTGCTGAACCACAGGCGTTCCTTCTGTAATCGTTCCGGTCTTATCAAGAATAACTGTATTTAATTTAGACATCTTTTCAATATGATCACTGCCTTTAACAATAGCCCCTTCTTTTGCAGCACGTCCAATGGATGCGTATAAAGCTGTGGCCGTTGATAATTTAATTCCGCAAATAAAATCAATAACTAACATACTCATCGCTCTGTTAAGGTTTCGAGTGAAGAAAAATGTAAGAAGTGCTAATCCGAAAGAAACAGGCACCATTTTTTCAGCTACTGTATCGGCTATATTTTGAATAGGAGCGCGTTTATCTTGTGCTTCCTCCAACAGTTTCACAATTTTAGAGAGGGATGTATCTTCTCCTACTTTTTCAACTGTTACAGTAACATGTCCACTCTGCAAAACACTTCCAGCGTACACATTATCTCCACCACTTACCTCTCGTGGCATATACTCCCCAGTAATTGAAGCTTCATCTGCTGTGCCGTTCCCCTCTATTATGATTCCATCCACGGGAATTTTTTCTCCAGTAAAAACTACAACCTTATCACCAACTTGAATATCCTCGACTAAAACCTTTTCTTCAACGCCCTTTTCCTTTACTCTCCAGGCATATGAGACATCTAATTTTAGGACGGAGTGAATATAATGCTTGGTTTGTTCAGACGTATAGTCTGTTAATAGCTCACTAATAGTAGACATCAAAGTGATAATTAAAGCCGATCCTGGATTCTTCATATACAAAGAAGCGAATATAGAAGCAGCTGTTAATGTATTAGCATTCCCTTTTCGTGCTTTTAGGACATGAACAACACCATCTTTAATTACCTCATAGGAAGTACTAATAGCAGTAAAGGTGCTAAGCCAATAGGAAAGTGCTTTTACTATAGCAGGATATGAAGAACGCTGAAGGTACCAGTTAACTAAAAAAATAGTTCCACAAGCTATGATAGGTATAGCCTTTTTCCATGAACATGCTGCTTGCTTGAGTCTATGTTTATATTTATGGATGAATGATTTTAGACTGTATAAAGAGAGAGTAATATGATGATAAATGAGTAGACTTCCGGTTACTTGATTATAGCTTGCAGAATATACCCCTGGAAAAGAGCGTAACCAAGTTTCAATATGGCTTGTTTCTAGCTGTTTAGGTATATAAAATCGGGTTCTTCCAGGGAGAGAATGAGCTACCTTTACCCCGAACATCATCACCTATTCTTTTCCCCCTTATCCTTAATGATGTTGTATGACCAATAAAGTAAGCTTGCAGAGAAAGCAGGCGCACTTCCAAATGTCTGAATTCCTTTTCCTAATAAAAATAGAACAAATAAACTATCAAAGTCAGCAAAGCCATTGGTTTGCTTTTTAATCCCTTTATCTATAAATCCAAGTGTGTTAGTCATGCCATTCATCAATGTAGCATCTTTGTTTAAAATGGCGTTAGCTGCTATTTGTACGATATAACTCATCAGTTCATCTAGCTCTTCCTGGTTAATATGAGGTACAACAAATTGAAGCAGCAAACTTCCGGTTAGTTCTGAAGCCTCCGATGTTAAAATAAGAGGATGTTTTTTTACTTCTTCCGTTAGAGCATGTGCAATGATACGGTGTTTCCAACTGTCACATTGTATACGCAGTCGCCCCGGCATCGCATGCAATACTTTTATTTTTTGATCACGGAATAGAGACATAAATTTTGTCGCAATAAAAGAAGCACCTAAACCAATTACAGTAGGAAGCATGCTTATACCTCCCTTTCCTTAAGATCTATATTCTTCTTGATATATTTGTTCAATAAGTTGAAACCACTCTTCAAGTTCTTTGTTATTTGTCATATGGGAAGCTTTATATGTAATAAGTAAACTCCCGGTATCTGGTGTAAATACTGCGTCATAGACAAGAACTTGAGACTTCAAATTTAAAATAATTAATTCAACTAGTTTTTCATTCTCTTTCCAAACAGTTGAACGAAGTCTAATTCTTCCTGGAATAAAATGCACAGGATCAATTTGTAATTTATGTAGTTTTCTTTCTACATACTTCATCAGTATCTTCTCTTTAATGCTCATCAATATTTAGATACCACCAATCATTTTTCTTTATTTTACCAACTTATATATTTTATAACAATATAAGTATTAAAATAATGTAAATTTTATTACGCGCAAGTAAGCAATAAAATTATCTCTGTTTTAGGATAATAATAGATATATTTTTTATAAAAAGAATTAATCTATATAAAAAAGAATGAAAGGTGTTATTCTTTCATTCTTTTTCTTTACTTTAGATGTTTAAAGTCTCTTTATTTAATAGGTAAAGAATATTTTATTGATTTTTTATAATGCCTCTTTCTTTTTAATTAGTTTATACTGAATTGTCACTCTCCCTACTTCATTTATAGAAATCTTCGGTTGTTTGACTAGCTTCTTTTCCAGTAATTCATAGAAACCTTTAGGAGCCACTTTAGCAGCAATACTACTTTGATGTGTGATTGGAACATTCTTT
>Ga0115846_100177_pt1 | contig 32252 bp, 26 predicted proteins | sample InSIn5gowninarea_2_FD_83860 | JGI IMG/M metagenome (GOLD analysis project Ga0115846, IMG submission 83860) | reverse complement strand
GGGGCTGGAGGAGGATTGTACTGCTCGTTGGTCATGGTGAGCTTCGAGGTAATAACGATATTAGGCAGTCCGGGGGGAGAGAGCGAGCTAGCTATTAAATGCTGTAGGGTGGTTTATCACAGTGGCTTAGTAGTGGGCGCAGAATGAGGCAGATTCCAAGTTTCAGAGAAGTGTCACAAGAGGGCAGTGTCGAGAAGGATGAGCCAAGGAAGGATGATGATGGACCATGTGTTGGCAACAGCGGCTGTCGGCCTCTCATTCGCATCCTCGATTGACTTCAGCAATAGTACATTGGATGATTGGATATAGTTTGATTCAGAGCAACTGTGTATGTACATAGTCCCTTGAGGCAATCCTAGGAACATGGAGAACATCATGCCTTTGGATAGCCGGTCGAGAAGATGCAATGACAGAGGTGTGAAGGCAGGGGTCGTGTTACCAACATGGATCCGGAAGCTTTCCCCGCGGTTCGGGAGGGGCCGAAACAACATGTGCATGTCATGAGGCGTCTCGCAAACAGCAAAAGCAAAGCAGGCGGTCAACATGTTCAAGAAAACGACATGGACGGTCCGGCAGCACAGCTGCATCAAAACTTGCAGGATGCCGTGAGTGATGCTCTTGCCATGCGCCGACCGGTTCTTCATCACCTGAGCGCCGACACAGCATGGCTGCTTATGATCCCGCGTCCAGTCGCCGCAACAAAGCGTGGAGGTCGAGTCTACTTCAACATTTTGATCGACCCATGGCTTTCCGGAACACAGACCGACTACACGAGTTGGTTGAGTAAACAGTGGCACGCCGAGAAACCTCGAGTTCCGAATATCGCCGCCGTAGAAGAACTCATCCGCGAAACAGAAAGTCTGGCCAGTGGGATACGCTTTGGAAAAGGTAGAAAGAGCAACGCACACGAGACCGAGGACCATGATGGGGTTGAGACTTTCATAGATGCTGTTGCCATCAGTCATCAGTTCACCGACCATTGTCATGAACAAACAATGCGGGATGTGCACCCAAACGTGCCCGTCTTTGCTACAGAGGTGAGCAGGCTAGGTCGCCGTGAACGTACTGGCTCATACTCATGAACATGTACAGAAAGCGATACCGCTGATCGAATCGTGGAAGCACTTCCGTGTCGTGCAGACGATACCACACTTCTCCCAAGACCCTGACTGGCACGGAACCTCAGTGCCTCCCTTACCAGAATGGCTCGGCATCTCTCGACTTGTAACAAGCAGCGATATGCTCTATTTCCATTCGGCTCTTATGATCACCTTCAACAATCAACAGAGTGGCCAAGCTTCTAGACGAAGCAGCTCGCATCAATACACGGAACCTGGAGAGGAGGACGAGACGGCAGAAGCTGTCATCTACACACCACATGGAATACACAGTTACAGTGAGGACTTGGATCTTGTAACAAAGGCCAACCCTCCAATAAAGACACTGGTCTTCATACATGGCCTCGAAGACATTACCTTAGGAGCAGCGCAACAGCTTAATCTGGGAGCACATAATGGCCTCAAGGCACAGCGGAAACTCAAGGCGAGCTATTGGGTTGGTACACACGACGAGGACAAGAAGGGTACAGGAATTGTCGGTTGGTTACTCAGGCGGAAGAAGATCAGTGTCAAGGATGCAGTAGAGGCTGAGAGGAAACGCATGGGAGGTTCCAAGAAGGATGAGGCTACCGATGAGGTGCTTGGCTCGTTCGAAGGGGTCAACTGGGTTGATCTTGGTAACGGAGAGAGTCTAGTGTTACAGTAAAGCTGGTCTTCAACTGATTCACATGCTCTATGTAATTCACATGCTCCATGGACTACTCGAGTGTTGTGTCGTTTGTCGAACATGTGAAAATCAAGAATGACGCGGATGTCGGAGATTAGACGGGGATTTGGAGCGGATGCGGGATGGCGGCGGTGCAATCAAGTAATGGTTGCTTGACCAGCTGGCATTTGTCTTCGCATCGACATGTCCAATATCGCACAATGAAGACAGAGTCGTGGCGAGCCGTGTCGCTGCTCTTACTATGTCTATTCCTAGCCTTCGTCAACTGCCAGGAGGCGGTACTGAATCAACAGGATCCGTCCCATTATGACACGACGCCGCACATGTCCAAGGGCCACGGCCACGCCCACGCCCACGATGCTCCGGCACACGACAAGGCGCCGTATGAGCAGACTCCCGCTGTCAAAGACGCTCTCGCTGCTCTGCGCAAGATCCGTCCCGTCACTAGTCGCCTTGCACGTCTCAGCAAGCCTTCAGGTGTCGTGGGCAACACAATTCACTACGCCAAAGAGTTGTTTGTTCTTCTCTTCATGAACCAGCCCGACCAGAAGCATCTCCTGACTACCGATACCACTGTCCAACCTCTCACTCCCGCTCTGTCTCGCGCCGTCACCCTACTCCAAGATGCCGCCGAACAACAAGACGCCGACGCTATCTGGCTGCTGGCCGAAATGAACTTCCACGGCAACTTTACCCACCCGAGGAATTACTCGCGCGCTTTCGAATACTACCAGACTCTGGCCTACTTGAACGGCAACAGTTCTGCCCAATACATGCTGGGTTTCATGTATGCTACTGGAATTGGAAACGCCGTTCCGCAAGATCAAGCAAGAGCCCTGCTATACCATACATTCGCTGCTGAGCAAGGCGACATTCGCTCTCAGATGACTCTAGCGTACCGTCATCACTCCGGAATTGCTACGCCTAGAAACTGCGAAGAGTCCGTTCATTGGTACAGATTAGTCGCGAAGCAGGCTGTCGAGTTTTACAAGTCTGGTCCTCCTGGTGGCCACTCTCTGGTCAAGAACGCCTTCCGCCTAGTTGATGAAGAGGGTGGCATTTACGGCGAGGGTGCGAGTGTCAGCAGCTCTGGACCCAATGCAAAGGTTGGAGGCCCTACATCGGACGCCTACGCAGACTTGGATGATGTCCTCGAGTTCCTGGACTTCCAATCAAGGAAGGGCGACCTGAAGGCCACTTTCCACCTCGGCAGACTCTACTACGATGGCTCAAGAGGACTGGCTCGTGATTTCCCTTCCGCCAAAGATCACTTCATGCAGGTCGCTAGACTGTACTGGACTCCTTCTGGCAAGGTCAAGACCGACGTTTCGTCCGCTGTCGAGAAACTCGCACCCAAAGCCGCTGGCTATCTGGGTAGAATGTTCTTGCGTGGCGAGGGCACCGAGAAGAGCTACACCAAGGCCAAGATCTGGTTCTCTCGTGGAATTGAGCACGGCGATGCCCTATCACAGTACTCTATGGGAGTCATGTACATGGAAGGCCTAGGCGTTCCCAAAAACCCAGTCAAGGCTGCTGACTACTTTTCGCCCGCTGCCGATCAGGATCTTGCCGTGGCTCAGACGAACTTGGGAATCTTGTTCATGGATCAAGGTGATATCCATACTGCAAGAAGTTACTTTGAGCTAGCTGCCCGCAATAGCCATATAGAAGCTTTCTATTACCTGGCAGAGCTAAGTAACCAAGGTGTCGGTCGCGATCGCTCGTGTGGTATGGCCTCCGTCTATTACAAGATCGCAGCCGAGAAGGCCGAAGTCATCCACTCTTCCTTCATTGAAGCCAACGAAGCTTACGAGCGTGGCGATCTTGAGACTGCAATCATCGCATACATGATGGCTGCTGAGCAAGGCTACGAGATGGCACAGGCAAACGTGGGATATCTTCTTGACCACACACGTCCGCGCTTCTCGCTTCCATCCATCTTCCCCTTCCTACGCCGTCGTGTTGACGCAGCTAGTGATGCGGCTCTCGCGCTCATCTACTGGACTCGCTCAGCTAAGCAGTCTAATACTGACTCGCTCGTCAAGATGGGTGACTACTATCTTGACGGTGTCGGCACCGCATCTTCTCCTGACAACGCAGCCATCTGCTATCAAGCCGCTGCGGAAGGAATGGCGAGCGCGCAAGCAATGTGGAACCTTGGCTGGATGCACGAGAACGGTATTGGTATCGAGCAAGACTTCCACCTAGCCAAGCGCTTCTACGATCAAGCACTCGGGACAAATGCAGAGGCATACTTGCCTGCTAAACTGAGTCTTGCAAAGTTGAGGTTGCGTAGTTGGTGGAATGGCGTCAGTGGTGGTAGCGTCAACTCCATCAGAGATGAGCCTTGTAAGTGACACCCTCATTTACACTCCCACATCTGACTAACATTATTTGACACAGCTCAAAAGCCAAGTCGCACACTGAGCCAATGGCTTAATGACTTCCTCGAAGCCGATGCAGCTTACTATGCGGACCACTTCGAAGCCGATGACTGGGACGACGCACACACGCACATGCCCGGCGGCGACGACTTCTATGACGACGGCGACATTGATGATGGTATGCTCGAAATGCTAGTCATCGTGGGCTTAGCCGCTACACTTGCTTTCTTGGTATATTATCGTCAGCAGAGACAGCAGGAAGCAAGACGTAGAGAGGAGCAGCAGCAGGGAGTGGTGCCACAGCAACAGCAGGATCAAGGGTTCTTCCCTCCACCAGGTAATCCTGAGTTTGCGAATTGGGTTGCTGGGGGTGTGGGACATTGATGTGCCCATATCTTGATCTTCTACTTGGGTTTCGAGATAGCTCGGAACGTTGTTGCATAAGTAAAACAATCAATCAGCGAACAAATGACCTTCAATTACCCCTCATCTATAGACTTGGAAGTTCCAGAGAACGCACCTGTAAGATTGATATACAACTTAGGTTTTGCTCTCGAGACGAGCATCCAGATATGGACCCTGAAGATAGGCCAAATCCGTCCTGACAAGGAAGGTTTACCACTCCCGGCCACACGGGTAGCGGGGTAAGATAACAGACGACATATACATATCTTGCTACCTCCATCACTCAGTTTCTTGCTTTCATCTTGCTTTAATCGAAGAGATATTATATTCCAACATCATCAGTCATGGCAGACTACCAAACCTACGATCTAGGCGACTTCACCCTCCAATCAGGCGAAACAATCCCCTCGGCAAAGATAGCATACAAGACTTTTGGAGACCCATCACTACCGGCGATCATCTATCCAACATGGTACAGTGGATGTGTGTCTCAACTACCCCTCTACGTTATCAACAGATACTAACTCCAAGCAAAGCAATCTCCGACAATGAATGGCTCATCTCCCCTTCAAAAACACTCTCCCCTGCCACCTATCACATCATCATTCCCGCACTCTTCGGGAACGGACAATCCAGCTCTCCCTCAAATACTTCCATAAACCCCTTCCCTGCAGTCACGTTCTACGATAATGTTAAGGCCCAACATCAATTGGTTACAAAACACCTGAAGATCGACCATGCCTTTGCAGTATTGGGATGGTCAATGGGAGCGGGACAGACTTACCAATGGGCAACCCAATTTCCAGAGTTCATGGATAAAGTGGTACCGTTCTGTGGGTCTGCGAAGACGAGTTTGCACAATCAGGTTTTCTTGGAGGGGGTGAAGACGGCGTTGGTTGCTGCGAAAGGTGGATCTTCTGCTGGCATCTGCAAGGGACAAACTGTGGGAACAACAGAGTGGACGGAAGAGCAAAAGACGGTGGGATTGAAGGCTTTGGGAAGGGTTTATGCTGGTTGGGGATTCAGTCAGGCGTTTTATCGTCAACGACTCTATGAAACTGCATTGGGGTATAAGGATTTGGAAAGGTATGCTTTGTCCCATCCGCCCATCCACCCTTCTCTATCCCTCGCCCTTCCTTGTTCCAAATACTAACGAAGAGATGACATCCAGCTTCATGCTCGAATTCTGGGAAACCTGGGCCCTCTCCAAACACCCCGAAAACATGCTAACCATGCTCCAAACCTGGCAATCCGGCGACGTCTCCGCCCAACCCCCTTACAATGGAAACTTCGAAGCGGCAATGGCAGCTATAAAAGCAAAAGCACTCGTACTCCCCGGGAAAACCGACCTCTACTTCCCACCAGAGGATTCGGAATATGAAGTCGAGTGTATGGAAAAGGGCGTGGGGAGATGTGTGGCTTTCCCTAGTGTTTGGGGACATTGGGCTGGTGGACCGGGGCAGAGTGTCGAGGATGTTGAGTGGTTGGATGGGAAGTTGAGGGAATTCTTTGATGAGTAGTAGGATGGTTGGAAGGTTGAAGTTAAGAGATTGTATCGAGAAGGTAATCATCTCTCTTCATTGGTTATACTTTAATCTCTAAAGATCAGCTACAGCTATGACAATGCATGATCTTTTTCAAAGATTGACCAGGCTCAGATCAAATCTCATTAGAGGAGGATCATGGTTTCAATGTGGCATACTCCCGCCAAAGCACGTCTTGTGGCAAGCCGGCCACGCGGGTCCGAATTTCATTGTCTTCTGATTATAGAATACATGCTGAACAGAACACCCAAGAGAATGTAACTTCGAAAGCGAGGAAAAGAACACGAAGTAGGCCTCAAAAAAGGGCGCAAGCTATCCCGGCCTAGCAGATGAACCCTTTATGTGAGATTGTGTATTCATCTTCGATAGCAGCATAATCGAATCGAGGTAGTACGTTCTAGTTAAGGTCGTCGTGCTGTTTAAAACGAGGGACGACACCGTAATCCCGACCGGTTCCCGAACGGATGTAGATTTTTGGACGGCATTTACGTCGAGTAAGGACATGGACATAGATAGCACATCGACCTTGGAAATCAATACGTAGTTGCCAATGGGTAACTGTTGCTTGAAGTAGGCAATCGTAGGCAACGTAGCAGACTAAAGGACCTTAAGAAGATTGGGAGTGAAGCGACATCGCAGCTGATAATAAGATAGTTAACAAAAACTTCCGAGAGGAAGATGCGAGCGAGGAAAAGTTCGACCACGTCGACAGGACTAATGATGAGGTTGGAACCCGAGAGCCAGACGATAAGCTCTAGAACAGTTGCGGACATTGCATGGATATTGTACTCATCCATCAACGTGGGTGGTTTTAGGTATCTTTGTCGAGTGTTTTGGGATCTGACGTCCCATCTAGAAACAGACACGGCACCGTGTTCAGATGAGACAAGCACCATCCACGTGAGGTTTTGCAAGAAAGAGGGATTGGAGAGGTCGGAAATCTTTATCGAGCTGAAGGCCGGAAGGTATGATTCGAGGAAGCAGCGTTCTTGCACATCGAAGTGTGCTTTCCCTTTACAACCAAAACCGGACATCCGTATGTTCCTTCTGGTAATCCTTTCGCGAATCAACCAAGAAGAGGAAACCACAGAGCTTCTCACGCTCTGGCATCCAAGCTTCCTTCCGAGCATCTCAAGCCTTCCTACTTCCCCTTCCCATCCCTCTCCTTGATCAGCTCCCAAATATACCCGTTAACAAACCACTTCTCCAATTCCTCCTTCTCCATCCCTTCCGCACCCTTTACTTCACCCACACACCCCTCCTCCCCACACAAACACTTGAATCCTCTATCCATCTTCCACTCCGTACTGGGATAAAAGAAACTCAAACTATCCCCCACCCTCAACTCTCTGTCTCTAGCAACCCTGACCTCCATGTTTTCCGTATCAATCTCCAAACTGGGATTGCAAGAATGATTGAGATAGGTGAATGCAGAATCTAGAGAAATATGCGAGGAGGTGGAGACTTGGAGGGTATGCCATTGTGGTGTAGGGGTGAATGTGTATGCTGTTATGGGGGCGAACAGGGAGCCGGAAGGTAGAGAGATTTTGGAGATTAATCCGTGGCCGGATGCATGAGAGGTGTACTCTAGGAGATCTTGGAGGTTGTTTGCTGTTACTGGGAAGGCTGGCTTTTCGTGGTCGGATTTTGTGGTTGTTGTGGATGCCATTGTGTTGTTTGAAGGTGATGTTTCTTGAGTAGATTGGTGTTGAAGTTGACGTGGTGTGTATTTTATTGATTGCGGTTTGATGTTGGATGTAAGGGAAGAGTAGAGTCATGAACTTACAGTTGTTGGAAGTGAAGTCTTACATGATGATGCTATAACCGAATTGCCGGTTATGGAACAATGAGGCCATGTTTCCGAGGCTGTTGTCGTGGGACATGTGTCCTCTATCATGCCACCATCGATGTCATTGTTTGGTGTCTAAGCGCCGACGCCCTGTGGGGTGGAACAATCGGTAGGACAGGGTGACGATTTGCGTTCGCGATGTGAGCAGCGGGGGAAAAAACGTGGAACCAGTTATTTACATTTGGTCGAAGGGGAAATGATATAAGTTCTATATCATGGACGCTATGCCAACTAGTAAGAGTCGCCGCTCGTCATATCAGAAAAAGCCAGACAGACCGCCGGATGCGCCAGGTAAAACTCCTTGTCGTTATGGAACAGAAAAGACACACATTTACAGCTGGATATCGTTGTTCAACAAGCGCACCTCCTCGCCTGGCTTGAAAGCTGGAAGTCCAATATAAGGACATCCGTCACATCTGAAAGCATCTCCCAAAGCACAGTTACCGCAACTGCCAACCTTGCCCTGCACGGTGAAATCGACCTCTGCCAAATCATCGGTATCCAACTTCATAGTCTGCAAAGCACTGTCGGCAGCCTCACGCTTGGCCTTGTCCTCTGCATCAATCTTTTGCTTAAGTCCACAAGTGCAGTCTTTGCATGCGCGTCTTCGCTTGCCATTGGGCTTGCAGGCTTCGGGAATGTTGATGGGGCGTTTGCGGTCTTCCTCGCTGAGGAGGGTGTTAGGGTCGATGGAGGAGCCGGCGAGCAATTCTTCCTTCGAGGGCAATTCCATCTCTTCATCTTCGTCGTAAAACTCTACATCCAAGTCGTCGCCCATGTCAAAACCTACGCCTGCGGGCGCTGAAGGAGCTGCGGGCTGAGGTGTCTCGGTGATGGTCTTGTTGATAGCTTCGATGTTGTTCAAAGGTACAGCTGCTGCGTTTGCCTTCTTCTTCTTTCCGAAACTCAGGGTGACGGTTTGCGCGGCGGCTTGTGCTGGCTTTGACATGCCGCCACTGACATCCTGGACGAGACCAGCGAGGATAGCCTCCGTCTGCTCAGCAGATGCGGATGTACCGAATTGGCCATCCTGGCTCTTCAGCTTTCCTCCGTCCTTGAGAGAAGGCACCAACTTCTCAATAATGGCTCTGTTGAGAGGCTCGCGTGATCCATCGACATTTGTGAGTAGAAGGACGAGATCGTATGTGGATGCGGGAAGAGAGACGAGACCGAGCGCGAGACGATCGAGCATCTGGATGTCGGTGGCATTGCGGTCGTGAGCCTCGACAATGCTGTTGAGGGCGTCAGGGTGTGAGGCGATCGAAGGTGGGGCGAGGAGGAGAGTTCTGTCTTGCGACTTGGCCGGTGGTGGCGCGAACGAGAAGTCGGATGTGTTGTCAATGGTGATGCCGGGCGCCATTGTGAGGGATGTGTATGTGTGATTTATTGAGGAGAAGAGTAGTCGTTCGATATTTTGACCCAAGTTTACTTTGAGCCCGAGAGAAGCGCCTCGAAGTGGATCGTCGGTGGGGCGAAGGAATCTGCTGATTGAGGGGTTTGCAGGCGGATTGGGTGATCAAAGAGGTATCCGGTGAAGCGTGATGGTATACGAAGAGTGTATAAGGAAAATTTAGAGTAGAGCGACAGAGATATGGCAAGAGCGAATATGATGAAAACAATTGCGCAAAAGGTGATTATCAATGTACAGAACCCCGCGTATGACCAATCCCAAATTCTGACCAATCAAGACCATTTCTCGCCCGCCGACCTCGCTCAACACTTTCACATGCTGACGGATCAGGAGCCAAGCAATTGCGTTTTCTTTGTACGAATCTGGTCGTCTTAACCCTGTCCGCGGAAACACCCTCTCCATCTGCTTACGTTAAAGCTATCTATATGTAGGACACGACCTCTGCTGAATCTGCGATTAGTGGAAGCGCGGGAGAACTAGGTGCTTACCGGACATTGTCATGAGAGGTTGAACCTCAGCACATAGTACATGTAAACTCAACCATTGATGAAAGTAGAAGAAATGCGTATACAATAGGTACATATAAAAGCAACCCAGAAAACTCCACTGTCTCGTTACTGGATATTATGAAGATTCTCATCCGTCAATCGTGTCTGCTTGCCATCTCGTGATTTCTTATTTGACGATCTTGCAGATCAAGTCCTGTCCATCGACCGAGTCGGACTCCTTAACACTGAGCTCGCCGACCTTACCAGAGTGAGGTGCACTGATGACCATTTCCATCTTCATGGCACTCAAGATGGCAATGGGGTCACCCTTGTTGACCTCGCTGCCCTCCTTGACTCTGAGCTCGACAACCACACCACTCATGGGTGCACCAACCTGGCTGCTGTCACCGAGGTCGGCCTTCTTGCGAGACTTGTTCTCAACAGCGGCGTGTTGGTCGTCGACGGTTACTTGACGGACTTCACCGTTCATCTCGTAGAAGACTTCTCTTTGGCCAGTTTGCTCGGAAAGGGGACCGATCGCCAGAAGCTTGATAATGAGCACCTTGCCCTTCTCGAGCTCGACGTGGAACTCCTCACCAATCTCGGGCTTGGCCAAGAAGTACTTGGTAGGCAGGACCGACAGGTCACCGAACTTCTGTGTCCACTTCTTGAAGTCCTCGAAGACCTTGGGGTACATGACGTATGATGCAACGTCGGACTCAGTGTAACCACCGAACTGCTCCTTGAGCTTGTTACGCACCTCGTCGAAGTTGACAGGCTCGAGGTAGAGACCAGGTCTCTTGTCCATCTTTCTACGCTCACGCAGAGCCTGCGAACGGAGAGGCTCGGGGAAACCACCGTAGGGTTGTCCCATGAGACCCTCGAAGAACTCAAGGACGGATGAGGGGAAGTCGAGTTGCTCGGCCTTCTCGAGAACGTCGTTGTAGCTCAGCTTGTTGCTGACCATGAACTGAGCAAGGTCACCGACAACCTTGGAGGTAGGAGTGACCTTGACAATGTCGCCGAGAAGATCGTTGGCTTGCTCGTAAGCCTTCTTGGTCTGTGCCCATTGCTCACCAAGACCTTGCTGGGAGGCCTGGAAGATGAGGTTGGTCAGTTGACCACCAGGAATCTCGTGCTCGTAAACCTCAGGATCAGGACCAGTGAGTCCAGCCTCGAAAGGCGAGTAGAGCAGACGGAGCTGGGCCCAGTAGTGGTCAATCATTCTCAAGTGGTGAGGGTTGAGACCAGGGTCAAAGTCGCTACCCTCGAGAGATGCGACGATGGCACCAATGCTGGGCTGAGAAGTCATACCGGACATGCTGTCAGTGGCGGCATCAACAGCGTCAGCGCCAGCCTGAGCACAGGCAACCATGGAGGCAACACCAGTACCAGCCGAGTCGTGAGTGTGGACGTGGATGGGAAGGTCGGGGTACTTCTTTCTGATCGAGCCAATCAGCATGGTGGCGGCCTTGGGCTTCAAGACACCGGCCATATCCTTGATACCAAGAATGTGAGCACCCATGTTGACAATCTTCTCAACAACACCCATGTAGTACTCGAGGTTGTACTTCTTGCTGGGGTTAAGCATGTCACCTGAGTAACAAACAGTTCCCTCAGCAACACCACCAGCCTTGAGGACAGCCTTAACACCGACTTCGAGCTGTTCAACATCGTTCAAAGCATCAAAGACACGGAAAATGTCGACACCATTCTTCTTTGCCTGCTCGCAGAAGTGGAAAATGGCGTTGTCGGGAAGCGATGAGTATGCGACACCGTTGGCACCACGGAGGAGCATCTGGAACGGAATGTTGGGTACGAGCTTTCTCATCTTGCGGAGTCTGTCCCAAGGGTCTTCGTACAGGAAGCGCATGGCAACATCGAAAGTAGCACCACCCCAGCATTCAAGAGCCCAGGCGTTGCTGAGAGCATAGCTGGTCTCCTTGGCGATGTTGAGGAAGTCGACAGTACGAACTCTGGTGGCAAGAAGAGACTGGTGAGCGTCTCTCCAGGTTGTGTCCATGATCAAGCAGCCCTTGTTGGCTCTTACAGCCTTGGCAAAGGCATCAGGGCCTTGGTCCACAATAATGCTTCTCCAGCCCTGCTTGCAAGGCTCTGAGACATCAAGAACATGCTTCTGCTCGTCGTGAAGAGTAGGGATAATGATGTCGCCCTTGAACTTGGGCTCACCGATTTGGCCCTTGATCTGACTGCCGTTCACGGCAAGGTCACCAAGGTAACTGAGTAGCTTCTGGGCACGGTTTTGACTGTTGACAAGAGCGAACAGCTCAGGGGTATCATCGATGAAGGTAGTCCAGCAGCCGCCGGAAACGAATGTAGGGTGGGTGAGGAGAGACGCCAAGAAGGGAATGTTGGTCTTGACACCGCGAATTCTGAACTCTACCAGGGCACGGAGCATCTTTCTGCGAACAATCTCGTAGGTAGAGCCACGGACTGAGCACTTGACCAGCATGCTGTCGTAGTGAGGAGTAATGACAGCTCCTGCAAAACCGTTGCCTCCGTCTAGACGTACTGTAAGGGCACAGTTAGCATGTTGAACAAGTCAAAAAGTAATACTCTCCCGAAGATCATCGGCCACCGGCGCCCACCTGTCGCATTGCAGAACAATTTTCAAAATCAGCCCACGACCACAGAGAGTAACATCGAAGCGCACTCTCAATGGCCGCAGACGAGTTTGGAAACACTTCGTGCAATGCGACAGCTGCAAAGACTCAGAGGCTCGGGCTCGAAACACCGCTCTTGGTGGCTGATGGCCGATGATTCCTGGAGCTTCAATGTACATACCTCCATTTCCACCAGCTGAGCGGTATACCTCAATTCTGCCGGTGTCGGGCTGGAAGCCCTTGGTGGGATCCTCGGTAGTGATACGGCACTGACAGGCGAAACCACGGACTGAGATGCGGTCCTGGGTCAGACCGAGCTGCTCAAGCGAAGCACCCGCAGCGATCTGGATCTGAGCAGCGACGATGTCGATACCAGTAATCTCCTCAGTGATGGTGTGCTCGACCTGAATTCTAGGGTTGATCTCGATGAAGTAGTGGCGGTTCTCCTGATCAACCAAGAACTCAGCAGTACCAGCGTTGCGGTAGTTGACCGACTTGGCGAGTGCAACTGCATCGTTCAGGATGGCCTGACGCGTCTCCTCGGGCAAGTCCTTTGCAGGAGCAAGCTCAACGACCTTCTGGTGACGTCTCTGGACACTGCAGTCACGCTCGAACAAGTGGACAACGTTACCGTGGCTGTCGCCGAGAAGTTGGACTTCAATGTGCTTGGGGCGGTACAAGAAGCGCTCGACGAAAACGGTGCCGTTACCGAATGCAGACTTGGCCTCGGATGTGGCACGCTCGAAGGCCTCCTTGAGCTCCTCTTGCTTCCAGACGACTCTCATACCACGGCCACCACCACCAAAGGCTGCCTTGATGATGATGGGGAATCCGTGCTTGTCGGTAAAGCTCTTGACCTCCTCGAATTTCTCGACAGGGCCGTCGGTACCGGGAACGACAGGAACCTTGCACTTGATGGCAAGCTCACGAGCCGAGACCTTGTCACCGAGTGCATCAATGGTATCGGGGGTGGGACCAACGAACTATTGCATGTCAGTGCGACTGTTAGACGAACTTCCAGGACATTGCAAAACTCACGATCATGCCAGCAGCTTCGACCTTGCGAGCGAAGTCGGCGTTCTCACTCAAGAAGCCGTAACCAGGGTGAATGAGGTTAACATTGTGTTCCTTTGCGATCTTGACGATCTCGTCACTGGCAAGGTAGGCAGCGACGGGTGTGTATTCTCCTCTCTTGCCAATGACATAGGCCTCGTCGGCCTTTTGTCTGTGCATAGACAGGCGGTCCTCATGACTGTAGACGGCTACTGTCTGGAGCGAAAGCTCGTGTGCGGTACGGAAAATACGGATGGGGATTTCACCACGGTTGGCGACTGTGTCACAGTTAGCAATTGTTGAGAATGTCGGTTCCAGGAGGCATCGTACCCAGGATCTTCTTGGCCTTCATGATGGAAGAGTTGGCGCGCAGACGCGAGTGAACAGTGTTCTGGGTGTGCGTGTCGACGCCGTCCTCAATGGCCTCCTCGTTGGAGTCCGAGGTCTGGACATTATGGGTAGCTGCAAAGTCCGACATGTTGACGGGTCAATGCCTCACACAGCTGCAATCTGAGAGCAGCTGCTTGCCGGAGCTCGGTGGAGAGGAATTGAGGGGTTGGAGGGGGTTGAGAAAGCGGTATGCAGGGAGTAAAGGAAGGAAGGAAGAAGTGTTGATAGCTAAACAGACTTTCGAGTCACAAGCGGTGGACCTCAGCAAAAAAGCGATGACGGTGAGCTTATTCCAACTTGCTATCTCGGCCTCTGCTTGGGAGCTTGGTGTTGCTTCGGCTGAACGTGCCCCGCCAATCGGAAAAGCTGGCAAGGATCGCGAGATAAGGCCGGATTCACTGCTTACTAGAAGCAATTATGAACGCAAAACTGCCTTGAAGCCGCCCAGGAATTGTTGGTTTCCATCATGAACATTTCTATACCATTCAATGACCTATATAGCTCCATGAAATCATCCTCGGGACATCATTAACCCCACTTGACGAACCTGGAGAAACATTGTCAGTGCACTTGGGGTCAACCCGAGTGCTTCTCGTGAACTGTCGGGTAGAAACGGAGGGAGCTGTTCCTGCAGGGTCCCCGAACTCCTTCGGCCATCACCACCGAGGACGGCTTCTCTATCCGCTGCCACTCACCACTGCCTTGGGTCTCTCTCCGCTTTGCTCCCCACATGCATCTCCGTTCTTTTGTATCCCTCGGGTCATCGTTGTGACTTTCCTCTTCATCCCCACCGAGCTCCTCGAAGATACAAACTCTAGCCTCGAAGCCAACTCACTCGGGTTGTTTGACCGGCTACTGTGATGGCTCAAATATCTTACATGATCGATTTGAAGCACCGTTCAAGATTACGACTCAGCATTGCTGGAACTGCATCCATAATTCTTCCGACGAAATTATCCTTCGTCTCTCTCTTTAAACAGCCCTAGCCTCGGTCGACAATAGACGTCCTCGGTCGTAGGGAGGTACTTTGAAAAAGGTCCCTCACTTTGTTTCGATTACCAAATTAGCGCGAGAGCGATGCAACAGATGCCTGACAGTGGTGTACGCAAGCATGATCGCAATACTGTGACTGACTAATCTCTCATATCTCGTCCTCCTGAGATTTGGCGAGCACTTTCGGACCTTCGATGATCTTGATCTTTCTTCCTTCCCACCACGACATGACACCCGCGATCATACTAACACCACAACCTAATCCGATGAAAAGGCCAGCTCCCCATGTCGGACGGTCGATTCGATTGTAGTGCCACATCATGAACGCCATACCGACCTGAAACAAGGTATTGAACACTATTAGCCCTGTCGAGTACGATCAGCATCTGTTTGGCGACCAGCGACTTTCGTTAAACTTACAAACAACAAAGTCAAGCTTCCAAGGACTCGTCGGGGGCGCATGCTTGCCGGTAAAGGTGAGTCGCACGTCTTCAAGATGTTCTTCACCATGCCGAGCTCCCATGCGGAACCAGTCGTCGTTTCGTTTTGCCAATTTCTTGAGAGCAGCATGACCGTTCTCAGGCCCCCATCCAGCTCGCCAGCACGCACACCACCACAGGTCTCTGAATCGCCATGGAGCCAGACCAAATGCCGTCAAGCAGAAGAGAGCATTGAGGATTTGCGAGTCGATCTCGAGCCAGATTTTGCGAGGGGAGGAGTCCGCATCTCCATTATCCGGATGGTTCATAGCAGGTGCTGCTTTGAGGATCAAGAAGAACAACATGGCACCCCAAGCCACGACATTGAGACCGTAAATCGTGATCAGGAAGCCAGTGGGCGTGAGAATGAATTTTCGAGCTGCAGTCAGACCATGCTTCGCAGCCGTGGTCCAGGGCACTTTGACATGCTCTACTTCTTGAACAGGCGGCTGATATGTAGAGCTTTGTGTTTTGACCACCTCAGGCAGTGCATTCTTCTCATTCGACTGGCTGGATTCCGAGCGCGATATGGATGACTTGGTGTCCTTTCGTTCCTGCTGAGTCTTGGTCCTGACAAGGAAGTCTTGCTTCAGATCATCGGCGTGGGCTACCCGAGCACTGTGACCATTCTCGTCGAACACAATGTTTTCTCCACCAATGACCGGAGACCTCAAGTCCTTGAGGTTTGGCGCATGGGCAATTGCTGTGCCTGTTGCTTTCCACATGCCCAGCTGGGGATTCAGATTGACGACCTTGGAAGCAGCGCTGACGGACATGTTGCGCAGACGACCTACGGTACCCTGACTGGGCCCATCGTCCGAAGGAGGGTCGACGTTATCTGCCATCGCAGTAAAGTGCGATGTTACTAGTTCAGAAAACTGATTGTGTGATGTTCAAGAAGATGGGAGTAGGGTTCTCTAAACATCTTGACATTCATCTGTTACTTCCCGTTATGTTTTCTTGTTCTTTTGACAGCTAGAACGCCGTTCGCCTGCTTATAGACGTTTTGGCTTTCGATAACAGAACGAAAGTATCCTTCTGATAGGTCAAATTAGAGCGTTTTGTTGATCGTCTCGTTCGCGATGGCAAGTCGAACCTGTCTGTCGGGACTGCGGTCTCTTGGAGGTCCGGTGGTCGGTGACAGACTGATACCGAGGTCGAGCTGAGGGAACAGAAGGTTCCTGCGCTCGAAACGGCGTCTCAAACCACTTGGCATCTGGCGGTGAATCAAGACTACTACAATAGGAACATCGCAGTGAGGGATCCAACAGAACATCAGCCGCATAATCAAGATATTGGCCTGATGGACAGCTCGAGGCTGTATGGACGCCATCAAGGGTCTTCCCAAGCTCTTCAAAGATGCCTCGGTACCGATTGCAGACCGAGGAAATTGATAAGTCATCAAGCACATGAAGCTTTCTCGTTCATCGCCAGCAAAGTCTTTTCGGACTGCAGCAGCAATTCTCTTGCTCGTGTTCTAGATCAACCAGCGAGGCCAGACAAATCATCTGTTTCTGTCAAGTTCTTCGCTCATGTGACGGCCGAGGTTGGGGTTTTACCGTGGAGCGTTTAGATGAACCGGCTATACACATAAGATCAACGGTGCTAAGAGGTACCTCTATCTATTTCTCGTTGATACGAACGTTGATTGGCTGGTCTTTCGCAAATGTTTCTGCATCTGACACCTGCAGTAGTTCAAGTCCATTTGAGCTTGGGACCTCATGCGCATACAGCTGGCATTGAGTGTCGCCGAGGGACAAGGTAAAGGTTGTCTGGTGTGGCAGTCTTCTGCTCGCCAGACTTGAATAACATCGTCATTGTTACGGATTGCAGCGGATATAAAGACCATTCAATTCTAGAAACGCCGGGTATTGATGCTAAAATTTAAGGTTTGCCGACCGTTGTGCATCAGGGCCGCCGCCTTCCGAAGTCGACATCACACCCAAGACGGCCTTCAAGATTCCTCGTTCAAAGGCAGCGCCATCTTGTTCACGTACGATTGGAATAGCTACCGGTCATCGCGATAGATAAGCAACATGTCGTTCGCAGCTGGCCAATTCAAAGCGTTGCAGCGCTTCTGTGCATTCGTCTAAACTAGACAAGAACTACAAAACCGTTGCCGATGACTACAAGGCTACCAGCCATAAAAGGTCCGCGATGAACCCTGTTCTAGCTCTATTTGCTTTACGATGTCATAGTGTACCTCATGGTCAATTTTCGCGCCAGCGGCGTATGACCTTTATTATCCTTGGCCATCTTGAATCTTCACATTACAACTCTCACGACTTCTAACATACACATACCAGAACGCGTTCGATACACAAATATACCCGCAGGCATTAGCCATGTCGTCCTGCTTCTCTGGATCGGATTACAAGCTCCAAAGGAACAACTCAAAGGTCGCAGAGGATGGCAGAGCTGATGTCTCAATCGACAAGAGGCTGCAGGCCAAGCTTCTTCGCCAATTCCACCGCGACGACAAGAAAGCAAAGAAGAGTCCCGATGAAGCTGAGAGCCGAGAGCCGAAGAAGGCAACATTACACTGGCGTACTCGTAAGGACAACTTCCAGCCAGATCTCCATGGATTCGAAGGCGTACCACGAATGAACATTGCGATTCTTATTACCGGCAGTAGAGGAGACGTTCAGCCATTCGTCGCCCTAGGAAATGTCTTGCAGAAGCACCCTTACAACCACCGCGTCAGGATCTGTACACACCCAAACTTCAAGGATTTTGTCACCGAGAATGGACTTGAATTCTACTCGATCGGTGGTGATCCTGAGAAGCTCATGTCTTACATGGTTCGCAATCCTGGCGTGATACCCAGTTTTGAGTCTATGAAGGCAGGCGATATTGGGGATCGCCGCGAAGAAATCGCAGAGATGCTGGAAGGTTGTTGGCGAGCATGTACGCAAGCTGGGAACGGAATGGACCCAATCCGACTTCCAGAAACGAACAAGATCAGTTCAGAAACGATCATGAAATTACCGGATCCTTTTGTCGCCGACGCTATCATCAGCAATCCTCCTTCATATGCCAACATTCACATCGCAGAGAAGCTCGCTATACCGTTACATATGATTTTTACGATGCCCTGGAGTCCGACGACTGCATTCGCTCATCCCCTAGCAAATTTGGATACTAACAAGGGAGACCGAAAACTCGCAAATTACCTTTCGTACTACAGCATGGAACTACTCACATCCGAGGGTTTGATCGACCTGATCAACGACTTCCGAGAGAACACACTGGCACTCGACCCTCTACATGCTGCTTGGGCACACCAGTTGCTGCCTCAACTCAAGGTGCCTTTCACATACTGCTGGTCGCCCGCACTCATCCCTAAGCCAGAGGACTGGGGGTCACATATCACCATTAGCGGCTTCTTCTTCATGGATCCTAAGAAGGATTTTGAGTTCGACGCTGACTTGAAGAAATTTTTGGATGCTGGTGAACCACCAGTTTACATCGGTTTCGGCTCTATCGTTGTTGATGACCCAGAGGCTATGACTAAGATGATTCTCGACGCTGTCAAGCAGCTCGGAAGTAAGTCTTTACATTGTCACCGCCATGTGCTAGTCTAACACATATTATAGTAAGAGCTTTAGTCTCAAAAGGCTGGGGTGGTATCGGAGGTGAAGATGTTCCTGATAACGTATTCCTCCTCGGTAACGTACCACACGATCAACTCTTCCCGCACTGCTCGGCAGTAGTCCATCACGGTGGTGCTGGAACAAACGCTATTGGTATCTCATTAGGATGCCCAACAGTCGTGGTGGTAAGTACGATGCAACGTTAATGAGGGAGTTATACTGATCAAGCCTCAACATAGCCTTTCTTCGGCGACCAACCGTGGTGGGGAGAGATGATCCATCGAGCAGGCGCAGGTCCATCGCCTATTCCCTACAAGGATCTGGATGCCGATAAATTGGCGAACCAAATCAGAGAAGCACTCAAACCGGAGACGAAAGAGCGCGCTAAAGAGCTCGCAGCTCGTATCAAGGAGGAGACTGGTACGCAGACTGCCGCCAAATTCTTCCACGAGACACAACAGATGCAAGATACCGGATGTTTCTTGTGTCCGGACCAAGTAGCGGTATACCGTGTCAGAAGGACCAACATCAGACTCAGCGCTCTGGCGACTGGAATCTTGGTCGACCATGGCATCCTCCACCCTCAACATCTTAAGCTCATCAGAAAGAAGCGTTGGTATGTCGAAAAGGGTGCTCAAGAGCCTGTAATCGGTATCCTTGGCGCTATTGGTACAACAGGAGTCGGCTACAAGAACTGCTTCAGCCGCCTAAGCAAAGACCTACACGCCAACAAAGCAGAAAAATCACCATCTCACGTCATGGTCGGCGATGCAGAAGCCGCTGGCGAGGTTCCTGGCGCGTTGAAGGCTGTTGCCAAATTCACTGGATCTATGGGCTTGAATACTCTCAGATTTCCCGTGGATTTGCTCTACAATGTCGCGAACGGATGTCATAACCTTCCGTGGCACTTCTTCAACGACGACACCGTCCGCGTTCGTGGTGAGATCAGTGGTGTAATGTCGGGTACAAAGGTTGGATTCCAAGAGCTAGTCTTTGGCTTCTACGACGCCTTCACCGGTGTAGTGACTCAACCCGTCCGTGGTTACAAGAAGCACAGCAGCGAAGGAGTCGGAGCAGGAGCATGGGGAGCCACAAAGGGAGTCGGCAAAGGCTTAGTCGGCCTAGTGAGCAAAAGCTCAGCCGCCGCTCTAGGTGTCCCCGGCTACGGCTTCAAAGGACTCGAGCGATCCGTACGCAACGGCTGGAAAACAAACGACACACCCAACGAGAACAGTCTGGCTTTACTCAACGCACTCAGAGGACAAGGCCAACGCTCAGGAGACGAACAACTCGGCAACGCAGCATTATCCATGGTCAGCCAAGCCCAAGGCAACAGTATCAGAAAACAACTCAGAGGCAGAAGAGGATGGCAATGCTTCATGGACCTACAACACCTTCGTCAGAACGCCGACAAAGCTGCCGCCCAGGAGGAAGAAGTGCTGCGTCGCTGGGACGAACTCAAAGTCCCGAAAGAATTCACTCGACTTGAGGAGTAAAATTCCATAGACGAATGAGTGTATGAGTATAGTAGTAATTTGTAATTATAGTGACGCTTTAATGGATAACGTATTTTCACACGCATGCATGCCGATTTGTTCAGTTGTACTTTGTCTTTGTGAAGGCATATTGATGCACTTCATTAAATTGTACAGGATCTGGGTTGGTCACGACTTTTGGCCATCTCTCAGTACGTTAATCTTTGGAATCATAGCTGTCGAGATTGCAATTGACTACAACTCGAATGTCATTGATCTTCTAAACATGAAATCATTGTATGGTATGTTGATAATAATCTCACCGATGCATACACATGGAGTGAAGTTTCGATTGCCTAGATCACAACACTACAATCCCATGTTTGTAAGAACAGCTTTGTGGAATCTTTCTGTATTGCTCACAGTGAATACAGCGTGCGCCTAAGATGATGTCTGCCGACTTCTTTAAGGCCTCTGTAGGTTGTTTTCGAGGAACTCATCAAGTGCCTAGATGTTGTGGTATAGACTTGGGATAGAACTCTATCACGAGTCAGGGTCACCCCAACGGCTATTTTCGCTGGTACTAACGGAAGTCGCGATGGATATTCACCAACGAAGAGAGAAGATGTGTGATTAAATACAAGCACGCGTACAGGAAGGGACGATGGAGATGAAGATGTAGTATCTGCCACAGATAGACAAAGCAGGCACGTTTGGTTTCGTAACCAATCAGATTTATGGACAATTAATCGCGACTTGTGATGATTTTTACCCACATACCTCTTTCCCTTCTCCATCAATCACTAAATTACAATATCAAATCCTACCATGACAATCTAAATCTTCAAACTTCCACCACCTAACACCTCTCCAACAGCACTGATCAACTCACCCAACACCTCCTCGACAAACCCGCCCTCTCTCTCAGCACCAACAACACCAACATGTGTCTCCCCACCTTTGACAAAACTAACAACCTTGAACGGAGCAGGACTATCTCCATGCGGCTTGATCAAATCAACATTACACACTCCACCAGCGAAAGGCATGGTATCCACATCATCCTCGTCATCCTGGTGATGCACCAGACTTCCAAAACCGGTGGTGTTTTCCCAACCCACGGCTGCGGCGATGCGGGAGAAGCCGAGGAAGTCGTGGGAGCTGGATTCGGCGACTTGGGTGGCGATGTTGCGAAGGAGGCTTGGGATGTCTGGGGATTTGTCGAGGGACACACGGACGGGTGTGAATTGGTAGCAAGGGCCCATTATGTTGTCGACATTGGCGAGTGAGGGGATGTTGCGGCCAGATGTTACTGCGCCGAAGACAACATCGGAGGTGTGTAGGCGACGAGCCAATACCAGAGACCATGCTGCTGTGAGGATGTTTGCTGTTGTCACTTCGGAAGGCTTGTTTGCAATGTCGACGGCTGCAGACTTGAAAAGGCCCTTTTCATTTTCTTGAACAGTGGTGCCCAGGGAAGACAGCGAAGAGCCGGAAAGGAGGTCTTTCCAGTAGGCCGCTGACTTTTCCTGAATAGATGGCTCCAATGTGGCAGCGATGTAGCTAGCAAAGGGCTCGCTGGTAATCTTGCCACCAGTGTAGAGGGTCTCAAGATCGGTGAGCAGAGCAGGCAGAGACACACCGTCATACTGAGCATGTGAGAGACGGAAAACGAGGCCTTCCTTTCCGTCATCACCTTGGACGTGGTAGATCTTGGTGAAAGAATCACCCAGAGCGAACTCTTGCTCAATATCGGCCGCACAGAGCTCAGTGATCTGCTTCTTGATATCACCTTCGACTTGTTTGCTGGCAACCGCATTGTCTAAGCTTTTCAGCACGACCTGGTAGAAGGTCGAATCATGCTCGATAAAGACAGTACGAAGAATATCGTGAGTCTGAACGAGCTGCTTGCAAGCATCAATCAACTTCTCGCTCTTGACGCCATGTTCGAAAATCAGCGTGGTGTATTGCAGCGATGTTCGTGGTGCTGAAACGGTCTGTGCGATATCAAGTGCCTGTGTATCAGTCACTGGAAGGACGTCGCGGACAGGCCAGCTCGACTCAGCAAGTTTGGGTCTGACTGTTTCGGATAAGAAAGCCTCGATATTTGCATGACCCAACGTTGAGAATGGCTTGTAAGCTTGTGTCTGTTTTTTGGCTTTCGTTACAGCATCCAATTTCATGACCTTGGCCGCGTCACCCAAGCGCATGTGCTGGAATATGTCGGCCACTGACAAAGCATGACCTTGAGAACGGAGGCTTGAGACCAGCTTCATTGCCAGTACAGAATCACCACCGAGACGGAAGAAGTTGTCATCCACGTCAATCTTGTCTGTGCCAATGCGAAGAATGCTGGCCCACGCTGTTCTGAGAATCTCTTCTGGAACTGTCAATTGAGTCTGAGCAGCGCCGATTGACCATGCTTGCTCAAGCCCTTGGCGAAGCTGAATTAGTACCTCAGAGGAGGTATTCGAAGCCAGCTGGTTGAGTCTATCATGATCAATCTGTCCTGCTTTGTTAGTAGGCAAGTTGTCAATCACAATGTATGCGGAGGGTGCGACATAAGAAGGCAGTGAGTCGCGGATGTACTTGTCAAGCTTCTTCAGCGCGACAGCAAGTTCGACTGGTATGCTGGCACGAATTGTGGTCTCGCTTCCTTGCACCCGATGGTCCTCAGTCAAGACATTGACACTGTCCTCAAGAGAGGGTCGCTGATCAATGAAGACAACAATCTCTTGATTGCTCTCTGGTGACGACTGCATCACTGCAGTAGCACCACGAGTGGCAGGTGGCAGATATCTCGCCACGTGTGCCTCGAGATCAGCGAAGTCTACAGCATGGCCTTGGATAGGCAAAAAGTTGTCCTTACGAGCGATGAAGACTAAGCTTCCATCAGCACGCAACTCGACCAAGTCCCCTGTGGCTTGAGCCTTTCCAACACGGCCAGGATAGGATGAGCTTCCAGCAAGAAGCCAAGCCGGTGACTCGACAACATCGCCCGGAAGGAAGTTGCTCTCGAGCCAAAGCTCACCTACGGAGCCGATGGGCGTCAGGTAAGATGAGTTACGGGAATCGCACACCCACGACACGGCCGCACTAGGATAGACAGAACCTTGCTTCGTGTTGGCGGTTGCTCCCAATCGCTTGGTAGACTCATCAAATGCCAACGGCGGAGTCTGGTTCCATTTCCAGATCTGGTTCAGCTCTGACTCAGGCAGACAGCTCACCTCACCGACTGTTCTTGAGAGATCCTTGGTCAATTGTGAGCAAGCCACTTCAAGCTGTGCAAGGATACGCTCCATTTGAGGAATCTCAATCAGACTGCTGTCAAAGTTGGCACAAACTCTGAAGCCATCCCTTCGAATACCACAACCCACCATGAGTGGGTAAGGATTGAAGTGGAGCGCTTCACGAACGACATCGCCTAGTTCAAAACCGAGGTCGTTGCCTACATATTCAGGTTCAGGTTGAATGACAAGGCCGGTCGGAGCCTCAGAAGCATGTTGAGCATCCTGGCTGACCTTTCTGATATTCTGCCATCCCATATGCTGATACGGGGTGCGTGCCAAAATACTCTGTTGGACAGACTGCAAGAATGACTCGAGCGTGCTTGTGCGGTTGATGCGAATGCGGATAGGCACCGTAGCGATCAGTGGACCAACGATACTTTCGACTCCAGCGAGGGAGATGTCACGTCCGGTGAGTGTTTCACCAAACAATACATCATCGCTTCCGGAGTACTGCGAAGCAACAAGTGCCCAAGCACCGCGAATCAACGTCGCCAGCGTGAACGGTGAACCAGAACCAGTCTCAAGAGGAACTAGACGCTCGACCATTGCATCAGGAGTTGGGACAAAGTCTCGAGATGGCATGCGTGGGAACTGAGGCCCGACTGCTCCCTTCAGCTCCTGACGCCAGAATTCTTGCATGGCCGTCTCGTCTGTCTCGCGAACATATTCGACAAAATCTCTCATACGTGCTGGAATCTCAAGAGGTTGATCATGTAAGACATCGCTGACTTGCTTCAGGATCAGAGGCTCCGACCATCCATCGTAGAGTAAATGATGAACGCTCCACACCATGTATCGCTTGCCAGACTCTGCAGAGTCAACAATAGCGTAGCGAGCCAAGTCTTCACCAAGGTCCATTCTCTCGCTCTTGTCATTCTCAAGGTACTGTTTCAAGTCGGTTGCATATCTCCAAGAGATGCCTTCCTTCAACACAACTTGCTGGAGTCCAGGCTCTTGGAGTTGTGCAGCACGAGTGCGAAGGATGGGGTTTGCGGCGACGACTTTCTCCCAGGCCTTCTTTAGTGCTTCAACATCCATGTCTTGTGGTATTGCTGCCACTCTTTGTGCAAGATACAGCTCGACCGATTTGAGCGAGAAAGTGAAGAGTGACTCTTGTGTGGGGGTGCAAGGGTAGATATCCTCGATGTCAGCAGCGTTGGTCTTGCAAGCTTGTGAAGCTTCAAGACGAGCGTCTTCCACAGGACGTGTGATAGTTGAGAATGCTTGTATCTCCTTTTGTGCTTGAGCATCGCCAACCTTAACAACGCTGGCCATCGCCGAGAGGTTTGGATTGCCAAATGTGTCAATGACGGACAAAACCAGACCTTGCGCTCTGCAAGTTGACACAAGTCTCATCGCTGCTAAGGAGTCACCACCGAGAGCGAAGAAGTTATCTTCAAGACGAATGCCTGCAGCGTCCAAATTCAATACCTGACTCCAGGCCTGCTGAAGTCGTTTCTCCAAATCGTTCAGTTCACGACCTGCATCAGCAGAGCCTTGATCTAGGTCTCTCAAATCGACCGTTGTACCAAAAGCTTTGAGTTGCTTGCGGTCAGTCTTACCTGAGATCAAGACTGGAATGTGGTTGACCGGAATATATGAAGTGGGCACCATGTAGCGAGGTAGTGTCTTCTTGACCTCCTTATCAGCTTTCGAAAGAGCTTCGCGCAGATCATCTGGGAGTTGGATCGAGCTGATTTCTGTTTGACCATGTCCCTTTGTGGATCCAAGCGCAACAAAAGCTACAAGCGTAGCTTGACCTCCCGATCCCTGAGGGACGATCACCTCGGCGATTACGGTGGTGCCAGAAGGTAATTGTGCTCCAAGCTGACTCTCGATCTCGCCTAACTCAACGCGTTGACCACGAAGCTTGACTTGAGTATCCTTTCGTCCAGCGAAGATGATACCACCAGAACCGTCTGGGTCATACTTTCCAAGGTCTCCAGTCTTGTATAGTCGACCATGGCGTCCAGCATACTTCTCGTGACCTCCGACGAGCCAAGAGGGATCGTTGATGAAAACAGTCGCAGTCTTCTCAGGATCGTTGAGATAACCTTGTCCGACAATTGGTCCTTCAACAAGCAATTCACCAACAGCCCCAGCTGGCATCAATTGTTCGTGATCATCGGGGTTGACGATCCACATACAAGCTCCGTTGCCGGTACCGATTGAGATGTAGTCTCTGCCTGTAGCGGTGTCGCTGTTGATGGTGCATCCAATCGTGCACTCACAAGGACCGTAGCCAATGACAATTCTCGTGTCTTGACCCCAGAAGTTGACATCTCTGGCGGACGCCGCTTCTCCACCAAGGCCCAAGACGTCAAGTGACTTGATGACGTCGGGGTCCAGAATTCGGGCCATAGAAGGTGTGATTCCTGCATAGTTGATCTTCATATCTCTGATCACTCCATTAATGTCGTTGAGACGATCTGCGTCGGAAGGAATGCAAAGACAGCCGCCATTGCCAACAGTCAAAAACATGCTATCGATACTGACATCGAATGCGTAAGAAGCGAAGTCAAGGACTCTGGACTTCTCAGTATAGCCAACTGCTTTCGCTCGAGGAATAGCACTGCTGGTATATGTCTTGTGTGAGATTGTGACACCTTTCGGGGTACCAGTGCTTCCGGACGTGAAGATAATATACATTAGAGTGTCGGTATCGACTGACGGTAGGGTTGTGGTTGAGGATTTCGAAGATGTGCTCGCAAATGCTTCTTCTTCGACAACAAAATGCTTTCCATCAGGCAAGATCGATGTCGCAAAATCGTTCTGGATGCGGGAGGAAACAATGACCTTAGCGCCAATCTGTACTGCCATGTTCTGAAGACGAGCAAGCGGAAGCGACGGGTCCATCATTGCAAAAGTTGCTCCTGCCTTCATAGCTGCCAAAACGGCAACAATTGCCCATCGTGACTTCTCGAAGCACAAAGGTACAACGGCATGTGGTTGAACGCCCTCTTCCACCAGAGTTTGAGCCATGCGTGTCGAATATTGCTCAATCTGACCAAAAGTCAAAGTTCCGTCCCAGGAATCAATTGCAATCTTGTCCGGGAATTGTTGTGCTCGCTCGGAAACCATGTCTTGCATACAGAAGTTGTAAGTTGGTGGTAATTCATGGTTGTATCTCCAGATTTCGTCCAGATCACTCCGTGTTGGTCCCAGACATTCTTGAATGGTGGCTTGATTGTTCATGAGGCAGAGCTCTACTGTGTCCGCTAGGGATGTGACATAACGCATCACTTCATTATCTAGCATATCCCTGCTGCGCAATACAGGTTTGATCTCGAGGTGGCCCCTCTCAGAGGATAAGCTATCGAACGAGACTTCCACCTGAAGCACACCCTGCAATCATTGTCAGCGGTGTCAATACAATAACGAGCTATGTACGCACTTCTGGTTCTTCCTCCTTTCGAAACATTTTACTGGTACTAAGTATCATGGAATCCTGCTTGGGAGGAACTTTGCTCGACGTTAATGGCGTAGAACATTGCCGAATCCTGTTTGAAACCGTCTCGACATTTTCATCCAGTTCTTTGATAATGTGAGACCCGTCGACCTCACGCTCCGGCCATTGGGTATCCAGGAGGTCTCGGTGAGCCCACTCATACGAGACTTGGCTTCCCTCTCTGGTGCGCATGAGAACAATCAACCATGCCAGACGTATAATATCTTCTCTCATTCCCGTTCGTGTTTTGAATTCGTCGGCCTGTAGAGATCGGACCTCACGAGAGACACCGAAATCATTAGAGAAGCCATTGACAAGGCCAGCTGTAGGGTGTTGCGAGTCACGCATGCCGTCGTCCAACTTGAAGCCTTTTCTTGTGATATGTTGGACTTGTAAGAGTGGTATAGATAGTCGTCACCTCAAAGGAGTTTGGTCCCTGTCAAACACTCTAACGACCAACAAAGACATCACTCGGATCAGGCTTGTCCAGAACGACCATGGTGGAAGATGCCGAGCAGGAGCAATAGCATGGATGGCCTCAAGCGACATCGGGTCATAGATCCGCTACAATGGCACGACATCTGATAAGATGAAGAGTTTTCAAGGCGCACGGAGACATGCTCAACGCGAGCAAGAGCCGGGAGCTACTCGAGACGCTACACGAGGTGTGTGCATCTGATTAGATGATTCGCGCTCCATCGACGTCGTTGGTGTCCACTTGGTCGACGAAAACTTTCACGTTGGCGGGTTGGAAGTGGGGTTGCAGCAGTTTGAGCACAGACGTATACTTCATCTGATTAGATTTTAGACGAGGTCAATCAAAGCTCAGACTAAGCGACAGAATCGGTTTCTCAGCTCTGCAAAACCACGCCACCCTCGGATCAGATTAGATTCTGTTTGTCAGACGAACTCTCGTGTTCGGCCATATCACAGATTTCCTCTCCACAAACACTTCCGTGCTCTTGATGAAGTTGGCATGTTGAAGCAGAAGTCTGATCGAAGGAGTCGATCGGCAAGGCGCGTGGACACAGGTCCGTTCGCACGAGCTAAGTGGCTTGGCTTGCAGCGTAACTTTTTCCCTTGGAGACGGCCAACGCATCGTCGTTGATGAGGCCACACCATGTTTCTTGTTGCGACGCTACGGCTTCGACGGCGCTACCGCTTCATGGCATTACGCAGATCATAGCAGGACTAAACGATGCTCTCCCTCGGGACTGACAACCATGTTTCGGAACGGAGTGTTTGAGCTATGTGCCGAGGAAGTCCATCAGGGTGCCCGAAATGTACTTGTTGCTCGTTGTAGGTCCTTGACTCTTTGTGATTGACAGATCAACATTGAACATGGTCACAATGGCCTCGATCACAGCACCCCCCCATCAGTACCCTCTGGTCAAGCTACCTCATCCTTTCTTGACTGCATACAAAGTCAACATTGTGTCTTCGAGCTTCCCAGCCAGACGAGTGTTGCATCTGGAAGAGCAGCCTTTGAATGGAAAGGCACCTACTGAGGCATTGCACTCGGACTCGCTGACATGGCTGGACCTGCACACCACACCTAAGGAGTCTCACCCTCCGCTCAATGACAACAGCGACTGGGCTCGCGCTGTTCGCGGCCCACAAACCACCTTCAAGTGGCCTGAGAGCACTGCACCAACCCTCGGTCAAGTGTGGAATGTCGTTCACGCCATCTACCTCGCATATCCCAACGCCGAGCACTTCCGTCTGACGCTCCAAGGAGCTCAGAAGCAAACTCTCCACGACGAGCTACTAGCCACCGGCCTCGCCATCGAACACCCCAAAGCCTGGCACCTCCCAAACGACTCCATTCCTCGCACCACCGAACTCCTCATCCTCCGTAGCGCCTTCTGGCAAGGCGCCGCGTCACCTACTGGGCCTCGTCCCATCTGGGTCCTCGGCGACGGCATCGACAGCAACCTCCGCACACCCCTTTCTTCCTACCCTTTGATGCCCGAGAACCACCACTTCACCATGAAGTTCCCATCCGAACGCGTTTACGCCCGCCATCCCATCCGCCGCCCCAAGCCCGCTCCCCAAAGCATCTGCTACTCTCGCTACATCCCCGAAGTAAACCAACACTTCTCCCTCGAAGTCGTAGACTGGCAATCCCCCGAACACCTGCAACTCTTCCACGAATGGCAAAACTCCCCTCGTGTAGCCAAAGGCTGGAACGAAACCGGAGACTTGGAACACCATCGCAATTACCTCAGAAACTTGCACTATGATCCTCATGTGCTGTGTCTCTTTGGCCGCTTCGACGACACGAGATTCTCCTACTATGAGCTGTATTGGGCAAAAGAAGATCACTACGGCGCACACTTTGACGCTGGCAACTACGATCGTGGCCGCCATTCTCTCGTCGGCGATGCATCGTTCCGCGGCGCCAAGAGGGTAAACGCGTGGTATTCCTCTTGCATCCATTATTGTTTCCTCGACGACCCTCGCACTGCAAATGTAGTTGGCGAGCCCAAAGCTTCTGGAAGTATCATCTTGAGCTATGAGCAGAGTCAAGGGTTGGCGATTGGAAAGTTTGTGGATCTGGGGCATAAGAGGAGTGTGCACAGTGTGGCTAGTAGGGAGAAATGGTTTCAGTTGTGTCCGGTGTTTTGGGATGGGAGGGAGAGGCCTTTGGAGAGTGCCGATCGGGCTGCTTGGGCTGCCAAGTTGTAGTTCTGTTTGTGCGAAAAGCTGTGAATTTTGATGTATGGAACGAATTGTCATTTTGTTTTTCATCTTTTCTATCTATGCACCTTGTTGATCAAACTCAACACATTCGCCTCGGTGACATCGATTTCCTTCTTTTCCTCCTTTGCCACGACAGTTTCGGTGAATGAATCAACCATACTGGTCACACTATTCCCATCCACACTACTATCCTCACTTTCAACCACCTTGTCCTCAACACCCACACCCCTCAACACCTCCACCACGAATTCACCCTTTGTATCCTTGACAATCCTCGCACGATCGCCAGTCTTGCACAATCGTCCATACACACCACTGTGCAAGAAATACTCGGCGTCCAGATCGGGTCTATTCAAGAACCCGGAAGACAGTTGAGGGCCGCTGATGTAGAGGTCACCTGCACAGCCTAGCGGTACTGGGGCTTTGGTACGTGGGTTCAGAAGTAAGGTAGTGGTTGTTGGGAGGGATTTTCCTATGATGGTATCTCTGGTTGTGGAGGAGAGGGCGGGGAGGATGGTAGAGGATATAGAGCAACCGGGGGTGCTGTAGGTGCGGAGGAGGGTGAGGGCTGTGTAGGGTGTGTATGATGACTGTTGCTCTAGACGCTCGATGAGGGAAGGTGTGAAGCTGTTGCCTATGCACCATAATTGTCGTAGAGAAGGTGTCTTTGTGGGTTGGAGCGTGGATGCCATTTTGGCAGTTGCTGATGTGATGGTTGCGGATACTTTGTTGATTGCGGTCGTCATATTGAGGAGATATGTTGATGGTACACTGCAGAGTGTTCCGCCTGTTGACCATGTGGTGAAGATCTCCATAGTCGACGTGTCCGAGACAGGAGGTGCAGATTGCAGCCATCGGAAGCCTCGCTTGCTCATGTATGCAGGTATCTGCTTGCAGTGTGATGATATCGCATAGTTTGCCGCCAGATGGGTGATCTTGACACCTTTGGGCACGCCTGAGGCGCCACTGCTGTACATGACATATGCAAGATCTGTCTCTGCAATACCAGGTAGTGGTCTATCATCTGCCACGTATGGTGTCCGCATCCAGTTGAGGATAAAGTCGTTGACGTCCAAGCAGGCGGATAACTCATCGTCGTCGCAATACCATGCATCCCATGGACATCCACATACCATGGGTCCATCGGTCAAGACCAGCGCCGCACATACATCCTCGACAATATTCTGGAGTTCGATGGCTGGTGCATTGACGGGCAATGGACAGAACGCAAAGCCGGCTTTGAGGACTGCTAACCAGGAGACGTAGAAGGCAGGGGAGGCAGTCATATATACTGGCACGATTGTTTGAGTTTGGTGGGAGGCGTGAGGTATATTGCTTCGCAGCTTGTGAGCTAGCTTGGTTGTGAGGGCGTCTAGTTGCCCGTATGTCAATGTGAATTGTGTTGTTTCTGAGCGGTAGTCCAGAGCATGCCGACCAGGATGTTTTTCGACTGTTTTTGAGAAACCGGAATGGAGCAATGATGGTAAGGCCTCATCTCCGAGTAGTGGTGATCTCATGAGCGGTGGATGACTGAGGACGGATGGCCGTGTTTCATGGTCGGCGTACACTTTTGTTCTTGATATGTGATTTACGAGCATCTTGAAAGCTGCATCCGCGTAGTCATTGTCCATCAACTTTCTGTCGTATATCATGGTCAAAGTCATCTCCATGGCATGGTATTGGACCAGGAAAGGCTATTTCAATGCATCAGTAAGTTGATTGACAGTTTCAGTGAGACAGGGAGCACTCACACAATCAAGCAATGTTGGTGCCTTTGCCGAATCAAAATTGTCGACATCAGCGAGAATTTCAAGACCAAAGTCGAAGGCCTCTGCACCATCTTCATGAGGTTGGACAACATCAAGGACACAATCATCCGTCTGCTCAATTTCTGATACAGTTTGTCCATTCAGTAACTTGGCTTGAATGATCTGCGATTCCAAAGGCTTGTCCAGTCTTGTCCGCAGAGCATATTGGAAGGTAACTTCAGACTCTCCAGTATAAGATGTGATGAACTGAGTATAGCTCTGTAGAAGAGCATCTCTGCTTTTTGGACGAGCTACAGGATTGGTCGCATAATAAAAAGCTCGTCTGCTGCATTGCCTTTTGTCGTTTCGTTCACGTCGTGCGAATGTAGCCAGTGTATCAAATCTTGGAAATACAGTCGGCCGACTGTCCAACGATGAATCTGCCATTATTTCGAGCAGGTCGTGAAATCAGATGTGTGATGGATAAGATAAGAAAAAGTTCTGTGATTGTCATTCTCGCATCCCTCACTAGCTACATACTTGCCTATGCATCAGTTCGTGACCCTGTCCTTCTCTGACTTGTCGAGACG
>Ga0115846_100176_pt1 | contig 32267 bp, 31 predicted proteins | sample InSIn5gowninarea_2_FD_83860 | JGI IMG/M metagenome (GOLD analysis project Ga0115846, IMG submission 83860) | reverse complement strand
CATCGACGTTTATATCGAGTATGCCGCGCCGCCGGGGGACGACCGGCCGCGCGTGGGAGGTGCGAGAAAGCATACCGAGCTCCGGCACATACGTCCCGAGCACGTCCAGTCTGTTACGCAGGCGTCCCTCTACGTGCCAACGCACTACACGACTATCATCATCGACGAGGTCGAGGAGGCCTACCGTGCGTGGTCTGCTTTCGCATCACAGCAGCAGGTTCGCGTCAATGGCACTTCCTCTATCTCCATGGACCAGTGGTTCACGGAGACGTATTTCCCGTCCATGTCGGAGGCACGTGGAGAATACCGGCGCGGTGTGTTTCGACAAGTTGAAGAGCTTGTGAGCCTGCTGGGACCAGGGGAGAGGGTGAGAAGAGTGGAGATGGACTTTGAGTCGTACAGCACGCCGACGGACGAGGCGGTTTACGAGGCAACTGGGCCGGATGCGAAGCTTGTGAAGGGAGTCTTGGTAAGGTTCCCTGACGGCTTGAGGGGGGTTATGGTGGTAAGAGGATGGAGCGGGACGTAGACGAGCACGGTTGATCCAATTCACTGTCCTGAAGACCATGCCATCATCCCAGTCTGAGAAATAGGCGGAAGTTTATGTTCCCTCTCACGTGACGCGCACAGGAATAAGCCATTGCTCTGTCTTTCATTCATCCATCACCTTCCTTGGTGGTCCTCATCCAGTCTACCACGACGGAGAAGATCGCTTTTGGAAGAACAACATGGCTCGCTGCCATTCCAAAAAATGCTCCAGATCAGACATTACCGACCCCGAAGACACCTAGCAACTAAACAAATAACCGTAGGCCGCTCGCTGATGCCCCAACCTGGCACACATCGCAAACCTTGCACACCGTGCCCTTGTATTTCGGGTGGTACTTGATGCCGTCGTATGGACATGAGACGCTGGGCGAGCCGCTGTAGATCGGTGTATGCGAAGCGCCGCAGATGTCGAACTCGGCGAATTGATCGAATTCGATCTCGAGAGCGTCGTTGGGATTACGCTCGCAAGCAGTCTTCACTTTTCGGGCCTTGTTGTACGATTAGCAAGCCGAGCTCGCAAGGTTGGAGTGGTAGCAGTAGACTTACAGTTTCCTTGAATTTAGCATTGGTGCCCTTCTCTATCAATGAGTTTGCGAAGCTCAGCGCGGACGAAAGCTGCTTGTTCTTGTTTGCGAGGTTCATGGCGGTGTAGAGAGCTAGTGTGACGTGGGCAGGCTCCATTGACGGTATCGTAAAATAGGCGGACAGTTCGAGAACGCGTTTCTTGTCGTCTTCCGAAAGCGTTGAGAGGTCATTGCCCGCCACCAGTGATCTTCGCTCAAGCTCGATAGACATGGCCAGCGCATACTGAGCGGCAGACTGGATGACGTCCCTCGCTTCAGAGACTTCTTGCTGAGACGACATAGCATTGACCATAACGAGCTGTAGGATCTTCCTGAACATTGGCAGACCGTCCTCCAGTTTGTTGGTTCGCATGGCAGCCTTGCCGGCCTGCAGCTCGCTGGTCGTGATGGACTCCAAATCGCGAGGAATCAAAGGTAGCAATTTCCTCGTGTCGGTCTCGTTGATGGTCCTTCGAACGTAATTTATGAGCGGTGGCATACCAGCGTTGGCAGGAAGGAATGTGCGAGTGGACTGATAAATCTCGTTAAATCGCCACTCCAAAGGTTTGAAGCTGACAGCGCCTAACTGCCGATTGAGCAGCTGCATGGCAGACTCGAAAGATCCAGCGGCAATGTGATCAGCAGCAATCGGTGAATTTCTTGCCCAGAGATCTGCTTCGCTACTGCCGGCGCCAGCTTCGGTGGCTTCCACGTTGACGAAGTCCGACTCCGTCTCGGCTTCAATATCATCACCCATGTCCCAGCCGGCCGCATCTTCATCCTCTCCAGCTTCTTCAAGATTTCCGTTTTGCGTGACTTCTTCTGAAGGGTTGATAAGATCCTCTTCAGCATAACCATTGGTAGCAGATGGGAGCTCCTCATCTGCGCCCTCGCCCCCGAGCAACGCCTTCTCGAAAACGGAGCTCGACGTGCCCTTCACGGGCCAGTTCGCCTTGTGGGTGGAGACCACGGGCTTGGGTGGCGCCTGGACCTGGCCCACTGCTGGAAGCGTGATCTGCTCTTCCGTGAGACCGCTCGCTTCTAGAATCGATTGGCATTCTTCCTCAAGGCCGTGCGTCTTTGCAGTCATAAATGCAAGAGGATAGAGGTCGATCTCTTTGAACATCTCGATCCTGTTCTCCACGTCACCAAGATAGAGCGCGTTTTGGAACCTTGCTGTCATATCGCCTCGGTGCTCGGCAATCTTAGCCATGCGGTGAAGTTTCTCCTGATCGCCGGTCGCAAGGTAGAGGAACGATAGCTTGTCGAAACTCCGCAACTTCTGGTATGTCATCTCGACGATTTGGTGGTTGCCGTGAGCAAGAGCTTCCGCACTCAGTCGTTGCCAAAGCTTCGGTCGGTCCAGCTGCTTGGCCATCTCAACCGCGACATCCAAGTTGCCACATTCAATGGCGAGCTCAAATCGGGTTTGCGGATCCTGAACGAATTGCAACGCAATTTCTGGGTAGCCTTTCTTCTGCAGGTACGAAATTATACTTTGACCCACTAGGCTGGAATTGCGGATGATGTTAAGCATTTCGTCATAGTCTCGTTTGACGAGCGCGAGCTTGAACCGATATTCAGTCGGATCGATGGCCAGAATTTTTGGCTTTGCAGCGCGGTCAAGGCAGTAAATATTACGACCCTTGACTCGAACCAGGTAAACTGTCTGGTCGAGTGTTCGCACGATGCCGTTGTCACCGTTCATAAGAGTGTACTTAATGTGGTTTAGTGTTGAGTAGAGAAGAACGCCCGCATCGTCCCACGTCGCACTCTTGATCCTGATAGTTTCATGCAGCGTGCTAACTTGCTGCAGTGACTTCGTAACGATGGTAACGTTGTGCTTGCTGAGCAGTGCAGCGTGAAGGCCATCGGTTGACCAGACAACGTATTTGACACCATTCACTGCAAGTTCCGCTAGCTGCTTCTTCTGTTGGATGTCGTACAAGACAACGGATGAGGCGGTGATGAGAAGCAGACAGCCGGTGCCACCAAAGTAGATATCGACTGTGCCAGGCGGAGGCTTGATTGTCTTTGTCGTGGAGTTGGTAAGATCCTTGATGTCAATCTGCTGGTTTGCTTGATTGAAGACTGCAAATCTGTTGCGCGCAACGAAAACCGCGGAATTACCAGAACCACGCTTGGTGTCAGTGGGCTCGACTGCGCCACTAGCATCGCGAGGTAGATTTACGAGCTCGTAGGAGCCTCCATCGGCTGGTGAAGTAACGAGAATGGCACGTTCGGCAGGGTTGTATGATAGTGTTCTCGGGGGCATCCAGGGATTGCCCAGTTTCTTTAAGGAGAGGATAGAGGGTGACTCAACATTCTTGGCGAAATCATAGCTCCGGACATGCTTTTCCTTGTTGATGTAGAAGAGTTGATTCTGGTAGACGGCAGATGCTGGTCTCTCCCGCTCGAGCTTGAAAACCATGACTCCGTTATCGTGGCCTGCAGCGAAGAGGTTGATCTCAGGATGCGCAGCAATGACCCAAAACCTGTCATTTTCGCGCTTGAAGGATTGTACTGAGGTTCGCTTGTTCAGGTCCCATACGCGTACAGTCTTGTCTTCGCCAACAGATATAATGAGATCTTGGTGTGGATGAAACAAGCATGCGGAAACGTTCTGGAAGTGACCGCGACAAGTGTCAACCTCCCATGCCTTCGTCTCGCTCATCCGCCAGAGCTTGACCAGTCTGTCATCACCGGCAGAGACAATGAGTGGAAGTGTAGGGTGGAAAGCGACCCAGTTGACTCCTCGATCGTGGCCTTCCAGCACGAATTTGACAACTGCATCAGTATTGCCGAACATGTCTGCCTGATTCGCATTTGCTCGAGCCATCTGGTCTTCAAATGACATCGATGTAGGCGCAGAGTGCTTCTTCCGAAGGCCTGAGATATCCCAAACACGTACTGATTGATCAAGTGAGGCGGATACGATGAGGTCGTCCTTCGGATGGAACTGAGCGCACATGGTGTAGTGGTTGTGGCCGGTCATTGTACATACTGTCAACATCCTGTCAGCTCTGCCGGACCCAAGCGGACCGCTACGACATACTCAGGGAGCGGTTTTGCCAATTCCAGATGCGGATCGTCTGATCATCCGAGCTTGATAGTATCCAGGGAAGTTCATGATGGAAGAAGACCGTTCGCACATAGTCCAAATGCCCGTTCAGAGTGAAGAGGCATCTTCGAGTTTGATACGACCACACTTTGATCTTGTAATCGTCGCCTCCTGACACAAATAGCGGCTGCGTCTTGTGGAAGTCAATTCCGCGCACGGGTCCATCATGCTCTTCAAACCGATCTATCAGAGTGCCCATGCGGTAGTCCCATAGCTGTATCGTGGAGGAGTGGAGAGAGACGAGTATCCAAGGTCTGCGTATGCATAAGCTGCGTTGACCGCCAGTTGATAGTGTACGGGGGAGCTCACCTTTTCGGATGAAATGCTATGCCTTTTGCCCTGGAGGATTTAGACTCGAACTGCACATAGTTTAGCATCGATATTCAGAAGTTGCGGGTAGGTATCGGACCTTAGTGAGCATGCTAGGGGACTGCATTTTGGACATTGCGAGAAGCCGCAGCTTCGAGCATGAAGGTCTCGACCCTCAATGCTCTGCGGACAGGGTGTGGAAACCGAGAAGTTGTAAGAGGAGAGTGGAAATCAACCGGCAGCACTTGTCTCGTAGTTGTACGTAGCTTCCTAATAATTCCCAAAGGTGGCCTTCGCTTTGAACATCCCGCCAAGACACTAGCTCGCGTATCACGTGTGTCAGATCAGGTGATGACACTTTTACACCAGCAAGGCTGATCAATTTGCGGCCTACGTCGACATTGGTCTCCAATTGCACGCTGCCAGACGTCAATCGAGCTGCCAGCGATGTGCAACCATGTCTGTCTCCAACCGGATCGTGCCATTGGCCCTAGCAGATGCAGACAGCATGCATTGCGCGACCAAAGTTGACGATGTGGCTCCTATCGCATATCGTGACTGCTATTGAGTCGCCGAAACAAGGAAGCCTGGCCCAGCTGTCGCGCGCCATAGACGGACACATCACGCATACGAGTAAGGCACAGGTAAGTGTGCCAATCCTGCAAGCAAGGAAGCCCGCCGTTCTGCTAAGTCCAGCGCGTTGCCGCCTGACATCCGGTTGCTTTTGAGAGATTGCCATTTTGGTACCCAACCCCAGACTTCTTATTGCTCGGCCGCCCATAGCACCCTCTCTGTGTCAGTTTCAACGCGCTCGAGTTTTATGCGTATATCCTCCAATCTCTATCTTTCCTAGCTATCAGATTAGCACACGCCTTGGCAAGAGCCCGTTCCGGACCAGCTCTGTCAACTGTCAGTTTGAGAAGAACGGAGTTGACACGTCGTTCCATATAAGAAAATGATATTGCTCACGGACGCAACCTCACACAGACAAAGACTCGACTTCAGGCGCCGGTCGCGCATACCTTCAGTGGTGCTGGCCACGTCTTCTTCCGACATTTTTGTTCTCCTGGCCAAGTGATATTGCCTGGAAGCTGATCTCCTCTTGCCACTGTCATGGATCCTCCCGGCAGACCTCAGCATTTTGTATTTACAGGTAGCGGTCCGTCACCGCCTGCAACGCCAGGCTCGTCGCAGACACATTTCGCACCAAGTGTGAGTCATGTATCGCCAGCCCAAAAGCGCTACGGATCGTTCTATCTTCCAACGCAATCGCCGCCTTCCGAGAACAGCACACCAGGTAATCACTTCCACCAAGTCCGCAGTCCACCCAGCGATCGATTTTCGCGGCCCTCAACCGCTACAGGCATAGGCGACAACCCCACGCCGCGAGACACTTCGCCTGAGGTGGAGTCCCAAGATGAAGCGGCGGACATACGAACTTCGACCCGTTACATCGTGGTGGAACAAGCCGACTTTAGAGTAGAAGAGTATCTGGAAGCTGGGTTGGGCGATCAGCCCCACCTACAGGTCATAAGGCCAGATGCATACGAGGATGCCGAGAGTGACAGAGGCTCACATAGATCGAGCCAAAGGGACGCGGCCATCGTAGAGGGCATTGGTCGGCTATCTTGTGGAGAAGATTCAGACTCCGAAGGTGCAGAAGAGCTTAGGAGAAGGAGGGCCAGGAGGAGTAAGCGCTGGAGCGGCCTGATCAAAAGGAGCCACAGCAAGAGTGTTGAAGGCGAATCCGACTCCAGCGGCAGCGAAGATCTCGACGCACACGATGTCGGGTTGACAGCACGTAGGCTGAGGCGTCGGACTAGGGGTCCAGACAAACGAACGTCACTGATCTTCGATGATCCACCTCCGAATATTGTCGAAGTAGAAGAGCCGGAAGATGACGATATGCAAGGGCGCTCGCGTCCTCCGGATATTGCGACCAGTCCACTCGAGATGATGCCCTTTTGGACTTTGGCTGACCCAATGGAGATTGATTCTGGCGACAGCGGTAGCGAGGCGTTCTCTTCGGAAGATGATGATGATTGAGATGTTTTTGTGTGCCTGGCTTAGATTTTAGCATGTGCGCTCACGGCACGGCTGGAAGAGTTCTTCTCATATCCCAAGCATGCATTTGCTAATCTATGTTCCGTATTTTGGTTATGTCTTGCGACAAATGGAAAACCTCAACCTTCCACTAGCTCACACTAGTCAGAAGCCTGCTAGTAGTCACAATTCCTAGATCGGCACGTCGCTCGTTAAGTAACGACTCTATGGAGTGGCCGAGCTAACCTTACTTGAAGCTCAAACATCCTGTGGTCCTTCTGTGCTAACATCAAGGTCGCTTACGTCAGATGACCATGGCTTGAAGGGAAGACTTTTTACTAATTAAACGTGAAGCATCAGGACTCTAGTCTACAGACAATGGTAATGGTGTATGACAGATTTTGCAAATACGCGTCAATGCGTCGTTTGCGAGTTCAACTTACGCCATATAGATGGCTCTATCCGGATCCATGTTCGCAAACGTCTCTACATGCTTCTCTTGATGCCTTCCCTAAATTCCTTTCGCATCACTGCACTCTGTCACGAGATAGCAACTTTGCTTCCAAGATGGCGCGCGTTTGCCTCAAATGTCACAGGTTACGTGAGCCTGGCTAGCGGCGCCAACACGCTCCGATTTCATGTCTTTTCCCTCCGCAGTCAAGAACTTCTTCGACTTCGCAATCGTTATTCCTATTTCGGTAACTGCTGCTTATATAATTACGTGTGGCACGTACTGTTGGCGGCTGCGCGAAGGCTGAGCTCGGAAAGGTCCGCTACCGAAATATAAGCGCCAAGTCCAGATTACACTCTTCACAGCGCTCTCCCAGCCTCCAAGCCCCGTCAGCGATCACTCCGCCATGATACAAGAGTGGGACTTATCTTTTCACGCTCGGCTTGGCGAATCATGGCGGGCTCCCGGCGTTCACTCAATTAAGCTCAAACATAAGCTTATGCAAGTGCGGAAAGGGATCTTACTATAGCACTAGCTGGCTTTACAGTTCAAGTTGCGCAGCTAGATGTCGGCGGCGTGCATGCGAATGGCGGACTGTCTTGTGCGAGTATCTGCGAATAGTAACAGATGCGACGAGTATAAGTACAATCGACGGCAACCGTCCAAGAAGCTCGCTATCTCATACTATAACAATCAGAAACCCCAACCACTTTCCCATCTCTTTCCTGTTTCCTTGTTTCCTTCGTTCAAGTCCCCTCAGTCATTATCATACATCTTTCCAGAAACCTCAGCAATCCTTCCCAAGTCAAAACCGATCATGTCTTCTGCAATGCTCAAGCTCTTCGTTGCTCTCCTCGCCGCCAACACAGCCAGCGCTCTCCCTCAGCCCCAGGCCTCATCCTCCTCGGCTATAATCAGCGCCAGCACTACTTCCGCCACGAGCATGCCTTCCGCCTCCGCCGATCCCAACGCCAACAACATGCTCATCGCCGAACTCGAAGTCCTTCCGACCGCCATCGACCGCTTCAAGAAGCTCTTTCTCAGCACCTCCGGCACCGTGCTCCCCAAAGACCAACTCGCTCCCAAAATAGTCTTCGACTTCGAGAAGAAAGCTGCCGCTGCACCCGGAGCTCGCGGCGGCAAGACCGCGGCAGCGAACATCAAGACGTTTCCGGTCCTAACTGAACTCGGTATCTCCACTACCCTCGGCTTCATGAGTGCCTGTGGGATCAACACGCCGCACACGCATCCGCGCGCCACCGAATTCCTCACCGTTGCCCAGGGCGAGCTCGACTTCGGCATGATCTTCGAGAACGGGCTCGTGGATGCCGGGAAGGGATCCGCCGAAGTCACGGGCCACTTGCAGAAATTCCAGGGCACCGTCTTCCCCGTCGGCTCCATCCATTACCAGATCAACCCGACGTGCGAGGACGCGGTCTTCGTCGCCACGCTCAACTCCGAAGACCCCGGTACCTCGCAGATCGCGCAGAACTTCTTTGGGCTCAGGCCAGACATCGTGAACGCCACTCTCGGGTTCCCCGAGAGCCTCGACGGGAAAGACATCGAGATGTTCAGGCTCCAGATCCCGGCGAACTTGGCGGTGGCGGTTGATCAGTGTCTGAGCAAGTGCGGGATCGAGAAGACCGTGTACTAGACAGCAAAAGTTTACTTGAGTGAATGTCTATATCATGGGGTGGATGGGTTTAGGGACTTGGCTGTAACTATGGGACTGGGTTTGGCGGGTGTGAGCATAGCGCTGGCGTTGTTGTACTTCTTAATAGCATTGTCTCGGGAGTTTGTCTCTTATAGATACTTTGGGCACGGCTTCGTAATTGTGGAACATGTAGTTGATGAGTTGCAGGGTGGCGGAGATGTCCAAAACAATCACGTGATATCTAACTGCTGATGAATATGCTCGCAAGATGAGTAAGATCTTTTGTGCGAAGTACGTTAAAGCCGGAAAGACTAAAACATTCGCAATCTACTCTCTATGCGTGTTCACTGCCTCAAGCAACCTCATCGTCCAGCGATGTGTAATGACATGCGTACCCTACGCTTAACCACGGCGGCAGAAACCTTGAATGATCCTCAGTGTGGGCTTCGTCGCGTCCATCCCCTCTCGTGAAGGTATGAGGTCCAGCCTCAAGTCCTTGATCTCTCGCTCCGCCATCTTCGGGTCCCACAGTCCAATAGTCTCCTCGATGCCATCGACGTCGTGGAAAACCGACTGGTTATTGCCCGCGGCGGGGCCGATCTTCTTGGGCCCGGTGTAGCTGCTGACTACGCTTGAGGCTTTGCGGTCGTGCTTCGTTGGGAGTTGCCAGCGCCCACGCTCGCGCATGTCGCCGCCGCCGATGTGAATGTGGGTACCCATTTGGGTCATGCCGATACCGTGATTGCCGTGAGTGATGGTGAGATAGACAACGAGAGTGGTATCTAGATCGGGAGCGGTCTCTACAAGAGAGAACCATTCGCTACCGTACGTGAACTGCACACCCCGATCGGTCTACGCAAGGCGTCAGTCAGTATCTGTAACCCAGGATGTGAGTCAACAAGTTTACTGGTTGGTGTTTCGTCGAGATTATTTGTCCTTTCGCCGTCGGCTCGTCGAATTTGGCCATTGCATCAGTCCAGCTGCGCTTGGAGAACATCTCTCGCGCTTCCGCCCACTTTAGCTCCATCAGGTCATCGTGGATGCGATTGACGAGCTCATTGGGGAGCTCGCCCGCAGCGACTTTTAGGAGGATTGAGTACAAGAGAGGGGCGGTGTGGTCGCGCATGCGCTGACCTATTGCGAGGCTCTGGCCAGAGACCAGCAGGCCGAAGAGCATGGTGGTGCCGATGTGCTGCGACGGAGCCATAGTATCTATGTGCAGGAGATTTAGGACGAAGCAGAAGTGGTTGATAGTGAAGAAATTAATTGATGCGGAGCAAATTGCGTGAAAGAAGGTAAGTGCAGAAGAGACGACGAGAAAGCGGGCGGAGAGGTTTTCAATAGGATAGCCAACAGTAGCCAACTACAGCTGTTGTGCGAGATTTGAGCATTCACTTTAGTCTATAGTGAAAGTGGTGTGTTGGGGAAACAGCTATAGTCGCCACATTATCGTGATTTACCAGAATCGCTAGTCCGATGCTTTCAGACGTATTAGCAACAAGCCATAGTCAGTATGGATTCTGCATTCTGCTATCCCAGGAGTGCACGAATTCGTACAAAGGAAGCCAACAGAAGGTAGCCGGCGCCCCGGATTGAGTAGCGATCAGAGTAGCTCGTCTAGCCGCCAGAGTTCACAACCGTGCGTTGAGGACCTATGATTAGCTTCAATTGCGCAAATTCATGTTTCGCCAGAGAGGTTTTTAGAGCTCCCTGTTTTCACCAGATGAAGTTGTCCAGCTGTTTCCAAATGCACAAACCTAAGCTAGATGTTAAACATTGGGTCCACGAATCTCTTTCCAGGAGTGCACGGATGCATGTACGGGTGATTTCAACTGCCATCTTCTGTATGAGTACAGTGCAGGACAAGGATGTCTGAGTACCTCCGGATATACGAGCCCAAGCCGGATAACAAGTATCAGACATCCGAATCTCTTTTCCGAGTGTGTGTATATTCCGATGAAGACCTGGCAAATAGGGTCGCAGCGGTGCCCGCGATATCGCGAGGCAGGATAGCGACGATGTCATGTACTACCAGCGTGGATGATCTTGAGTGCGAGATCGCGTTCGCTGGCGCTCTGGTATGTTCTCGAAGGCTAGAAATGAATGCGCCACGGAGACGACTGTTTGCGGGAGAGCGGCAAGCATCATGTATGGGTTTTGAGGATCAAGGCGGATGTCGACATGCGCCGAGGACTCGGGTTCTTCAAGGATGTTAAAAAGTGAAAGAAATCGGAGACATAGCTACGAAATCCTATGTTCGGAAGTACCGAAAACAATGTACAGAGTCTTTCGTATATGGCAACGCCTAATACAGTTCAGCTATGTACTTACAAGTAGCGACACGCAACTTTTGTACACCACCGATCGCCACTGAAATACTTTACACGAACGCTTGAATACCAGTGATAGCTCTTCCCAGAATAAGCGCATGAATGTCGCTTTGTCCCTCGTAGGTCTGTGTTACAAAAAGATTTGCGACGTGACGGCCGATGTGGTACTCGTCTGAGACTGCGTTGCCTCCGAATACCTCCTGCAAGCTGTGTCCAGCATTAGCGTTGAACAGAATCCTCGTAGGCACCCACTTACTGTCTGCTGTTGATCAAAGCTCGGTCACAGTTCTGCCTCTTGATCATACTGATCATCTCCGGCGCGGCCTTACCCTCATCTTTTAGCCGGCCAACCTGGGTGGCAGCCAAGATACCATACGCAGCATCCGTCGTGGCATCGGACAGCTTCTTCTGCACTAGCTGATACTTCGCAATAGGGTTTCCTTTGAACTGCTTCCTCTCCAATGCATACTCCCTGGTTCGTGCGATACAATCTTCAAGGGCACCTATTGTTCCCCAAGCTATGCCGTAACGTGCCGAGTTCAGGCAGCTGAAGGGACCTCGGAGTCCTTCGACGTTGGGGAACATGTTTGCTTCGGGCACGGGAACTTCGTCCATTTGTATCATGCCCGTGATGCTTGCCCTCAGACCATTCTTGTTCTTCAAATGTGGTGTTTCGAGTGTGCCGGGCGGGCAGTCCTTCCGCTCGATCACGAAACCCCTGATTTTGCCAGTTTCCTGCAGCTTCGCCCACACAAGCAATACATCCGCGATGGGACTGTTTGTGATCCACGTCTTAGAGCCGCTCAAGCTGTAATAGCCCTTCTTGGTTGGATGTGGTTTGGCTACACTCTCCAAACTGCCCGGGTCACTGCCGTGGTTGGGCTCCGTGAGTCCAAAACAGCCGACAAGCTTGCCTTTCGCTAAGCCAGGGAGGAATTTCTGCTTGAGCTCTTCGGTGCCAAACTCCTCGATACCACCCATGACCAGAGAGGATTGTACGGAGTAGCCAGATCGGTAGCCGGAGTCGACGCGTTCGACGGCACGAGTGATGAGACCAGAGGCGACAGAGGACACGCCTGCGCACTCGTAGCCTTGTATCGTTGCACCAAGCAGACCTAGTTCGCCCATCTCTTCGAGGATCTTCTTGTCGAAGTCTTCATTGCGGTACGCCTCTGGATGATGTATCAGTACCGACTGCAGGATATGAGAAGGGGAAACGACTCACCTAGCACCTTTGGTAGCATTCTTTCCTGGCAGTATGACTCTGCCGTCTCTGATATGGACATCTCTTCTTCTGTGAACATGTTGCTCGCCCCCAATGGGTCCTTCCAGTCGAATACAGCGGGCGCATGAGCATAGCGGCGTTGGGGTTTGGATGTGCGGGCAGCAGCGGTCAATTGCCTTGAGGCGTGTCTACAGGCTGGCTTGAACATTGTGAATGACTTATTTTATGAAGATGTAAAAGAAAGTCGTGTGAGATCTTCACGAACGGGAGGCTAACAATTGCTTGTTATACATGATCGACACCCCACAGCCGGCCTATGACGGCTTTCGGCAAGGCCTCCTGATTTTGGCCACTCAAAATGCCGAGGCTCCAAATCACGTTCTGCATGGCGCCGTTGAGAGCCCCAACAGACTTACTGAAGTCGTGAAATGATATGAGGAAGTGGAACACGGGAATTATGTGAGAGGGCCGAGAATCGACTGGAAGAAGACGAGTCGTAGGGGTTTAGTGGTGATTGATGGGTTGGTGCTAAGCTTTTTCAATCTAGAGGAGCGCTCCAAACATCCCTGTCGCTGTCACTTCCACCTTCTGCCTGAACGCGCCTTGACGCGTTGGCGTCATAGTCGCGTACCCGCTACCTGCGAAACGGAAAACCCTCCAAAAGACTCCATCTCCATTTCTGCTGCCTTACTGATAGTGAAGAGTATCTTACAGGCTTCAAGATGGGCATCAAGCGCAAGTGGGCTGTCTCCACCTGTGAGAGAAGGCTACTTACGAGTATCAGACCTCTACCAGCTCATCCAAGAGAACTGCCCAGATGCAGTCAAGACGGGTGAGATCAAAAATCAGTTCGGAAGGAAGGTGGCCATAGTAAGTCCGGGCCGTGAGAACACATACACCTATGCTGATGCTCTATAGGATGCGTGAGTAGCTCAATTGTTATCTGCCTACTCCACACTGATTGCTCTCAAGCTCCATGTCCATCTACAGCTTCCTAATCGCCGTACGTTCCGACGGGCAACAGCTCATGTCCGACACCGGCGAAACCACCTCGCACCTGATGGGCATGTTCTATCGTACCCTCCGCATGTGCGATAACGGTATCAAACCCCTCTTCGTCTTCGATGGTGCGCCACCCAAGCTCAAGTCCGGCGAGCTTGCCAAGCGATTCGCTCGTAAGACTGAGGCACACGAGGCAGTCGAAGAGGCAAAGGAGACCGGAACGGCAGAGGATGTCGAGAAGTTCAGCCGGCGCACAGTGAGAGTTACGAGAGAGCACAATGCCGAGTGTCAGAAGCTACTGCAGTTGATGGGTATCCCATTCATCATTGCTCCCACAGAAGCAGAGGCACAGTGCGCGGTGCTTTGCAAAGGAGGCAAAGTGTACGCTGCTGCATCCGAAGATATGGATACTCTTACTTTTGATTCGCCCGTCCTTCTACGCCATCTCACATTCTCCGAGCAACGAAACGCAAAGGAGCCGATCCAAGAAATTCATCTCGACCGTGTTCTCGAAGGCCTAGAAATGGACCGAACACAATTCATTGATCTGTGTATTTTGCTTGGCTGCGACTACGTTGACCCAATCAAAGGCATCGGCCCAAGCACAGCACTCAAGCTTATCCGTGAGCATGGCACACTAGAGAAGGTCGTGGAGTTCTTCGAATCGAGCAAAAAGTACACTCTACCCGAAGACTGGCCCTTCGCCGACGCGCGACTCCTCTTTCTCGAACCGGATGTCCGCGCAGCCGACCATCCAGACTGCGACTTCAAGTGGGATGCTCCAGACGTGGAGGGCCTCGTCCAATTCCTTGTAACTGACAAAGGCTTCAACGAAGACAGAGTACGAAGCGGTGCACAGCGGCTTCAAAAGACGCTCAAGAGCGCCCAGCAGTCGAGGTTGGAAGGCTTCTTCAAACCGGTTCAGAAGAGTGGGGCCGAGAAGGAGAGCTTGAAGCGCAAGAATGAGGAGAAGGCTGCGGACAAGAAAAAAAAGCAGAAGATTGCACAGAAGGAGAAGAAGGAAGCCAAGTCAAAGCCGAGAGGCACTGCTTAAGTTTGTCACGTGTATGGGGGGTTTGTTTTATTCAAGGGTCAGTACGGCTGAATGGCGTTTGTGAATGAGCCTTCTTTTTTACGATATTACGGGAATGGAGTCTTGTGCTCGCGATTTAAAGCCGGCACTCCCAAGGCAGGCTCGGTTTGCTTGAACCACTTGCATGAGAAGCATTCTCGAAGTGCACAACGAGAAGGATCAATAGCGTTCGGTACTGATAACTCGCTGTTAAGCAGCACAAAGATCACTAATTGCATATGAATATTGAGCCGCTTCCCCATATGTCCGAAGACAATCTGAACTGGGCGACAGCTGTTTAGCTTCCCTATCAATACCTGGCTAAACCGCCGTAGATAACAGCACACAGAATATGAGAACACTTTTCGAGAATCTATCGAGATCTATTGTCGGAGCTAAAGGACTACCACAGGGACTAGCCGATCATATGCACGACAACCTGCAGAATCTCAGATGGCAAGACACTTGAGCCATCTTCTAAAAGTGTGGCTCAGGCAATGCTTTACAGTAGCTCGGCAATAGGACACTGATTTTTCCGCCACTGAGCCTCGAAAATGGTTGACGCCGTACGGGAACTTGGAAGAAGATGTGTGGGAGCAGTTTTGGGTGCGTGGGCGGGCCGACGCCGTTGTCGATGCCGCTTATACACGCGATCTGGCTCTAGTCGTCTTTGTACAGGTTCACGCCATCCCAGCAAGTTTGGAAGTGCACTTGTGCGTACAACCCCCTGGAGCACTGCGTGTTCCACATGTACGGCTGCTCCTTCGAGGGCGGGGTGTCGAGGCACGCGAAGCTTACGCGCTCGGCGTCTAGTATGCGGATTTATCTTCTTGGATTCGCAAGAAGTGCAATTACACTGCCACAGCGTGGAGAAGGTTGCCGAAGGGCCCGAAGTCGGAGGCTCCGACGACTTCGTGCGTGTGGCCTGCGATCCCGCCCGGCGTAAATATTGGTTCGATACGGCAGGTTTGGATGAGACTGCAGCTCATGCGGGAAAAGGCCTGGCATGGAGGACGAAAGTGCTGGCTACGAGGCCGAGCTGGCGGGTCTTGGGAAACATCACGGCGGCAAGACTGGAAGCTGGAGAGCAAGAAATTAACAAGAAAGGCAGACAATCCTATAATCTGCTACATGGTAAAGTATACGAAGTTGAAGGTTGAACCTCAAGGACAAAGGTCCACGTAGTGACGAATATAGACAATACTGCTGAGTCGGATCGAGGCTGATATAAGGAGACAAAGAGACAACAACATCAAGAATTCCTGTCTCAGAGAACTCGATACAATGAACTCAACTCCATGTGTATCACAATTAGGGATGCGGCATTGAGCCCCGAATTTCTACTCGCATTCCCGGACTGAGTGTATATACGCACGATATCGCGTCGTGGTTAGGGACACTGATGCTTCGTTTCTATCGCGTCTTTTCGAATGATGGGCGAGTAGAGACGGACAACGCTCCAACGCTCTTTCCAAAGATGACCACTGCTGTCAAGCTGCATACACAATTTACACCCTCGTGCTTCTGGTGATTTCTACACATGTTGCAATACTGATACCAAAAGGATCCGAGGGAGCATTCGATGCCCTGCTCAGCATCTAGTCTCCAGCCGACCTTGCGTGTTTTTCGACATCTTCTCCTCTTCGTGTACCGCCTTTGCTCCTTTGACTGTACGATGACATATCCTGTGATAGACCTAGATCGGAACAAATGGTGCTCAAGGTGTTGGGTTCATAAGAGTCACGAGGAGGTTGGTAGGGAAATTCTAAAACGATCCATCCTTCACGAGCCGATGAGCGCCATTATGAATACCGTAGAGTGCTTCAGCTCAGAGCACAAAGGGACTGAAACGCAGACGGTCGGCAGCCCGGAGAAACCCCATCCGACCTACAATAATCACAGATCGCTCACATACAACCTCGGCGGCGATTCCGCCTTACAAATCCCACGTCGATAACCGTAGAATGGTCTGTAGCTGCGCAGGAAATGGCGTGCTGTGCCGGAAGTCGCTTGCTCAACGAGCCCGATTGCCTAAGCGAGTACCAATCCAATCAACCTCATAAGTATTCGTGGTAGCTGCATTTTTGAGTATTCCAATTCTTGACAGTTTGGACTCTTCACTATGTCTGACAAATTGTTCGAGCCTCTCAAAGTCGGCTCCCTGGAGCTGGCCCATAGGGTTGTTATGGCCCCATTGACGCGATTTAGAGCAGATGACCGTCACATACCACTACCGTTCGTCAAGAGATATTACGAGCAGCGAGCCTCTGTTCCCGGCACGTTGCTTATCACCGAAGCGACGTTCATAACCCCACAGGCAGGCGGGTACAATAACGTTCCAGGCATTTGGAGCACCGAGCAGATTCAAGCCTGGAAGGAAGTAACGGACGCTGTTCATGCGAAAGGGTCCTACATATTCTGCCAACTCTGGGCCCTGGGACGCGTCGCTGTTCCCGACAACCTCAGGAAGGAAGGTTTCAAGCTCGTCAGCAGCAGTCCTACGCCGGTCTCCTCCGAGCACGAGATTCCGGAGGAACTCTCCGAGGAGGAGATCCAGCAATACATCGTAGACTATACGCAGGCCGCAAAGAATGCCATCGAAGCCGGCTTTGACGGTGTTGAACTACATGGAGCCAATGGATATCTGGTCGATCAGTTTCTGCAGGATACGTGCAATGCACGAACAGATCGATGGGGTGGCAATGTAGAGAATCGTTCGCGGTTCCACCTCGAGATCACTAAGTCTCTCGTCAAGGCTATTGGCGCCGAGCGGGTCGGTGTGCGCTTGAGTCCTTACAGTACATTCCAAGGTATGTTATTCGTTTACCAGCTTGTGTAATAAACGTGCTAATATTACCAAAGGGATGCGAATGGAGGACCCGATCCCTCAGTTCACGCACGTGATCAAAGGTCTCAAAGAATTGAACATCGCTTATCTGCATCTTGTCGAATCGCGTCTGTCCGGCGGCTCGGTAGACGGCATCTACGACGCAACCGGCAAGTTAGATTTCGCGCTTGAGGCGTGGAACTCCGACAAGCCCGTGCTACTCGCAGGTGGCTTCACGAGTGAAAAGGCAAAAGGTGTGGCGAACGGCCATTACAAGCAGTACAACGTTGCCGTGGCGTTCGGACGATACTTTATCTCGACACCGGATCTTCCGTTCAGGGTCAAGCATGATTTGGAATTGAACGAATACGATCGCACAACGTTCTACACGCCGGTTGTAGAAAAGGGGTATACTGATTACGAGTTCAGTCGGGAGTTCTTGTCTGCCAGTTTGTGACTGGCATAAAGTTGTTGGTATCTTGAAGTGGTAAAGCTCCTAGACTAGATTGAGTGCGACATATTGAATATTTCCACGTAAAGGTCGTCGCGACTATGTCGTGATTCTGACACGTGTTCGAGTTAAAGCATTGTCATGCAGAACAGAAGGTACGAGCGACTAACTGTACCATCCGACCGTGCTATCTCTGGCGATCGACTAAAAGCTACTGACGCAACATCATGGCAAGACCAGGAGCAGGATAATCTCTCCGAAGAAAGGCACCTCTCGTTGACTATTAACTAATTTGGGCAGTAGAGCTGAATCCCTTCTGCTAAAGGATCTCATCCAACTCCGCTTCCTTCCAACTCGACCGTCATAGTTCAATGACCCCGATCCTAATCGCTCTCCCTTCAATCGCCACCATATTCAACCGCCTCTCCCAACCTTACACACCTTGTTTCCAAGCTAAAAATCTGCGCACTAATCTGCCTCGAATTACGATCCCACCGTCTATCCCCTAGCACCTCCTCACAATGCAGCGTATGCCCCCAACTCGCAAACCCTGCCGGCACCAGCCCCTCCCCACCCTGCTGCTGCAGTAGCGCGGCGTGATGCAACACTTTGAAGCCGTAGATGCAGTGCACGACATGATAGGTATGCTCCGTCCATATCCCCGTTAGATTTGCGAGAACGTCTGCGGACTGGGCGAGTGGCCCACTGAGCGCGGGCGGTGTGGTGGTGTTGGAGCGATGCGCCCACCATGCTAGGGGAGGGTTCGGGAGGGAAGCGGCCGCGAGGGAGGGGTAGTGGCATTCGTTCGGGGTAAAACCGAAGTTCATGATGTCGAATGTGCAGTTTTGAGATGCTGCTGAGGAGGGGGTGGCGCCACAGCCATGCGGGCGGAAGAGGGTGCCATTATAGGGGGTGTGGTGGGGTGATGGGGGTGAATGGAGCGTTTTGGTATAGAGTATGAGGAGCAGTATGGGGATGAAGGCTAGGAGGAGGAGGAGGATTACCCATAGGATGGCGGCATTGTGGTGGGTGTTTCGTCTTGTACGGCCGTGCTCCGATGGACCTCCTTCGTCGCGTTCATCTTCTTCGAGGAAGGGTAATTTCTCGTGGCTCGAGGAGGACGGCGGCATGATCAACGGCAATTCTGTTCTGTCGTCTTAGTTAGCTGCCAGTATAAACTGTTTCCAGTGCTCACGTGCCCTTCCTGGACCAGTTGTATCCTTCAAAGGACGAGTCAAGCTTGAGTCCGCTCGACCTCATGATGCTGGCTTCTGCGGTCTGTATAACATCCGTATGCACCAAGGTGGATGCTTCTCTGCATGTTCACCGCAAAGCGCAGCCGAGTACGCCTTACTGCACGTTCGTCGCACGTGGACACCAGGTTCGAGATGAATTTGAAATGGGATCATCCTCGTACGCCATGCTAGATTGACGCGTTTAATGTATACCACAAGAACACCATGTGCAAGGATCTAGCGCGATCCGCTGGCCCGGAATCACATATTAAAGAGATCTTCAGATGACAGGTGTGGACATCTTACGTACCTGGCACGAGGTTCTGATCTGATGCAGATGCATACACTGCGCATATAGGACTCTGTGCTTCCGTGTACTCTCATACTTTAGTACGACCAGGTTCGTCTCACTGATATACATGAGCTTCACGAGTTAATACGAAGAGATCCACGTAGAGGTAATGTAATAGAACGCGTCTGTAAAGAAACAGATTACTTGGTTCCCATAGATGTACAGTCCCCTTCCGCAACCCTGTACGAATTGCACCACATCTCTCAAGATCAGAATTGAGGCAACCATGGCATGAAGAATAGATTGGTAATGCAGAATCATAGTGACGCTGCTACAGATTCCATCCGGAGACACGCCTCATTGTGCCTAGGGTAGAGCTGGAAGAATGGGATTAATCTCAAAAATGCGTGAGCCCCCACCTTGTCGCTTCTCTAGGGCTGGATCGGTTTCGAGAATGCGGCCGCTGCCTTGTCGCTTCTCCAGAGCAGGGTCGGTTTCGAGAATGCGGCCGCTGCCCTGTCGCTTCTCCAGAGCCGGGTCGGTTTCGAGAATGCGGCCGCTGCCCTGCCGTTTTTCCACACTTGGATCGATTTCGAGAATATGGGGAACCGGGTGCGGAGGATCGACTTGCCGCTTCTCAGGCTCAATCTCGAGGATTTGCGTCCTGCCATCGTTTTGACGCTTCTCAGGTTCGTTCTCGAGAATCCGGCCGGAGCCTTGCCTCTTCTCTGCGCACTATATTAGACTAGCCAAAAAGGCGTTCATGTCCCTAGAAGTTTACATACCGAGAGGTAGGGTCAAAGCACTGGTAGCAGCCACGAGCGCCGCGAAGATGGTAAAGGAGAGCTTCATAATGCCGTGGTAGCGATCGAATTCGAAAGTAAAGCGGCAAACTGCTGTGTGTATGACTGTGAAATCGACAGCACTCTACATGTGAGAGTCCGATGTCTTATACCTTCCACATCATTGGCGTTGCTCCTCCCTGACGTGAGCGGGGAACTCAATCAATTTGCGCAGCTCTGTAGTGTCATGCACTTCGAGAACCCATGTCTACAGTAGCCTGCGCGCACAATATTGATTAAGCTTTTGTGTGACGGCTGTCAGCGCTGTCAAAACGATAAATGAAGTGAATACGAAGCCATCTAAGAGGCCCTGTTCAAAGCCCCGTTTGAAGGACGAACTTCATGTGAATGGGGCTAGGATCAGAGACGGACCTTGGTGCGTTTAGCAAGCAAGATCGAAGAGCTGAACAGAGCGCGAATAAGAAGCTGTACAGGTTTTTGAGAAGGGTCGACGTTGTCTTTCCTTTAGCGTGTTGCGGAGCATAAGAGAGTGTGTTGAGTCACGTGCCATATAGTTTCGGGAGTTCAGTGTATACGCCTGAGGCCAGAAAAGAAAGATAGGGGAGCATACGATAGCGATTTGGTAGTGAGAACGTGATCAGGTCTGAGACCTGCAATCAGATAAATAAGCTGACGCAGTTGTGGCAAACGGAATCGTATGTAGTGCCTCCTAGTGGAATCTTGTATCTCAACACGCTAACGTTGCGCAGTGTATATCGAACACTGTTGATAACTCAAGGCAAAACTGTGAGGATATGTGCGAGAGAAACAAGGAAAGAATGAGGAGAACGAGAGAACGAGGTTGAGGTTGCGGACCATGATTTCGGGTATGTAGCTATAGCTCCATGCAGCTCTAGAGCTACGAGCGGGACGAACAAACGGGCCGTCTCCCAAGCAAAATAAACAACAACATATCTGGAATACGGCTGTGCACTCGACTAAGCACCTGAATGCGCAAACATCTGTGCAGAGCTTCTCACATTCCTGGCGGATGGTATCTCACCACGCCAAGAAGACCCGCCCTGGGTGAACCGGGCCTAAAACTCGACACAGCCGAAAGGCAGATGAACAGCCTGTCTGTAGGATGCTTGTAATTGAAATTCTATCATTCCGTCTTATAGAAGATTTATTACGCCGCCTGTGGACAAGACAGCAAGATACGGCTCTTGCAATATAACTTTCTTCCTTTCCATAATGCCTAAGGCGTTTCCATGTTGATGCACTCCCAGCGCGCCGCGTCTAGTAATTGAAAGAAGAGCCTCTTAGCCTGACTAGGTGAAGAGAAAGAGAAACCATTAGATGCGTGCGCATTTGACACCAACCACTCCGTTCATAGCCATCCCAGATCAGCAATATTAGACGGTAAGGGTCTGGCCGTTTGTCCATCCACACTCCTCGCTCGCTGCGAACGCCACAGCCCTTGCACTCCACCTGCTTGTCACCTGCTCGACCTTCTTGGTTCCCTCGACGGTCTGGACGCCACCTGGCGCAATAGCGGTCACGTTGATCCTCTTGTCCGCCATATCGGCAGCCAAGCTCTGCGCGAAGGACTCCACGGCGGCGTTGCTTCCGCTGTACAAAGAGGTGTTCTTAACACCCTTAGCTGCAGCACCGTTCGTCAGCATGACGAGCTGGCCGCCAACAGAAAGATGCTTGTACGCCTGCTGGGCGACGAGGAGCTGGCCGCGGGCGTTGGTGTTGAAGACGCGGTCGAACTCGGGCACGGAGATCTCGGAGATGTGCTTGAAAGAGTCGGCACCAGAGTTGGAGACAACGATGTCGAGCTTGCCGTAGTACTCCATCGTCTTCAGGAACATGACACGGACGTCATCGGGCTTGGCCATGTCACCTTGGACAGCTATGGCGCGGCGGCCGAGCGAGTTGATCTCGTTGACGGTCTGCTGGGCGCTGGATGAGTCCTGGGCGAAGTTAATGACAACATCCGCACCACGACGGGCGAGTTCGACGGCAGCATCACGGCCAGAACCGGAGGAGGAGTTGGTGATCAGAGCGGTCTTGCCGTCGAGGCGGGCGCTGTTGTAAGACATTATGGCTGAATGTTGTTTGATGAGCGAGAAGTTGTTGTTGAGCTTGAGCTGGGGTATCTAGGTGCTGATGCTGGAAATGTACGAGATCGACTGCTTGCTGCGATCGTATCTTTCGCGCTGGATCGTTGAAACTTATACTGTGAAGCTACCGGATGTCTGATGGCGAGCCTGCAAAGGGATGGCTGTAATTCCTTCCGGCCTCTCCACCTCCACACATCGCCAGTTCCGCTGTGACTGCACGCATTCTTCCATACTCCGTTGTGCTCCAACGGGATCTTACGCTCGAAGTGGAAAGAGATGGGGGCGATCGGGGGTAGATGCGGGTGCTTTCCCTTTTCGGAAAAAGCCGTGCCAAGATTCGCTGCGACGACTTCAGTAGAGCTCTAGTTATTCGCGAACGCAATGAGCATCTTTGGCGCTTGCCTCTTCGTGCGGATCAACATCACTACACCCCGAGCACGAGACCGCGCATTGAGAGACTTCCCGCGCATTTCATACGGCACTGCCCTAATGATTGCGGCCCGATGTGTGCAACTTTGATGTAGCAGCGTAAGCACGAAATCTTCGGCTGCCCTGCACTAACTGCAGGGTGTTAACCCCAAGATATCTTCTCACACCGTCTGACAGCTCCGCATTCGTCACAAAAGCGATGTACAGGCCATCCTCAAGATATTCAATCAATTAAATCTACAGCTTCGATACCCTGCCTACCTCGGTTTTTGCACGCTCCCGCAATTCTCGCCTCAAGATCTTCCCAATCGCGTTCTTCGGTAACTCCTGAACAAACACGACTCCACCTCGCAACTGCTTGTACGATGCCTTGCTTTCGGCCACAAAATTCTTGATCGCTTCCTTGCTCACTTTCTCTGGATCTGCTACGACGTATGCCCTTGGAACCTCTCCAGCTCCGACTTCAGGCAAACCAACGACTGCGGCTTCCTGGATATCTGGATGAGTGATCAAAAATGCCTCTAGCTCGGCAGGTGCGACCTGCAAGCCTTTATACTTGAAGATCTCTTTCTTGCGATCCACTATATAGAATTTGCCACCTCTATCTGTCGCGATGTCTCCCGTGCAGAACCAGCCGTTGCGGAAGGTGTCGCGCGTTGCTCCCGGATTGTTGTAATATCCATTGGTGACGATGTCTCCTCGGACTATGAGTTCGCCCGGTCGGCCAGGCTCCACATCCCTGTCGTCCTCGTCCACACAGCTGTAGCACTTATTCAGAAGATGTAGGTACCAATCAATATGGAAGGGGAACTGACCGCAATTGTATATTAGGTAGAACCGGGCTTATGCTCCCTGTATCATCAGTCTGGCCTTTCGGCATTGCGGTAACTGCGCCAGTTGTTTCGCTTAACCCCCAAGTCTGTCCGATGAAGACAGTGCCATTACCAAGCTTCGCGTTTGCAGCCTTCTGCAAATCTTCGTCCATCAATGCAGCTCCAGTGCTGGCCGCTTCAACAGTCTGAAACTGATCTGTCACTTCCGGCGACTTTGCGATCCGCAAGTAGATTGACGGGACAGTGTACATCGTCGTCACGCGGTACTTCTTGCTGTACTCGAGGAAAGACTTCCACTCGAATTTTCGCATCCAGTAGACGGTCGCCCCCATGAGTACAGGCACGGTCAGGTAGCCAATGACTCCGGCGATATGTGCGATCGGCAAATGCGCAAGAGTCCTCATCTCAGTTGGTGGAGTGCCTTCTGGGACATTTGTCTCAGCCCACTCCCTTGTCTGCATCATTGGAATGAATATCTCGGCGACAAGGTTCAAATCTGACAGCATCACGCCTTTTGGCGTACCCGTGGTCCCGGAAGAATACAGCAGTACGATCAGACTTCTCTCGAGCTCACCTCGATCCGTTACCTTCGTCCACGTAAGTCGGTGTTCGGACCGCAACATAGTGCTTCCTTCTGAGCTCAGCAAAATCCATGGAGCGTAAGAGTCCATTACTACTACTCTATCCGGCGACATCCCGCAAATCTTAGCAGCCTCGACTGCTACATTTTTCAGATCGACTGAGCATACCATTACCGAGCTTCCGCCTTGTTCGATCTGACGTGCTAGCTCTTGTGGCGTGAAGCTATGGGATGCTGTCGACACTACGCCTCCGGCGGCGATGATACCGTAGAAGACTGCAGGCACAAGAGGTTGGCCTGAGGACATAATGGTAACCACATCTTTGTACGGCCCCTGGGCACCAATGCCGTAGTGGGTGCGAAGACCATACGCAATTTGTTCTGTGAGCAGGCGAAGCGCGCCCTTCGTCAAGGCATGGTGCGCATAGTGGGCCGACACCGAGATAAGGGAGTCTTCTTGGCTAACTGAGTACTCCGAGTCTGACGAACATCAGTCTCATCCTGCTTCGGCTTCGACTTGCTTACCAAATAAGAATGTCAACAGATCAACTGCCGGTATCTCGTATTGCTTTTCGGCACGGTAGATTCCTCCTTCGCGCTTCATGGTATTGGAGCGCTCCGCACAGCTTTCGTTTCGGTAAAATCAAACAGCAACACGTACGCACCCAGAGATCTTGAGAAATGGTTCGGACGCCGGCAAGTTCTATATCCGCAGCCTTCTGTAAGCAGCCAAGTCGTCTGGAATTACTGTTCTGGGTGAAGGTACGCCCAGTATGACATGTTCCTCCCATGGACAACGTCTGCCGGTCAATGAGTAACGTCCTTGAGCGCAGACTTGCTTCAGCCGCCTGGGTCTTGCCCGCAGAGACGCTTGCTATTGGTGAAATATCATCACGAAGCTTCCCTTCCCCAGACTTACCCCACTACCCCGCGGATGCTAAGCCCGACCCACACACAGCATCCCGGCCCGCTACGGGCCGCTTGACTCGTAATGGCTAAGAAATGGTTGACATGCTCGTAGGTACCGATAGCGTGGTGAACAAATAATGAATCATTTCTCGTCGTATCTAACACCCCAAGAGATCTGCTCGCTGTTCTTGAGAAGATGGAAAAAGTCGAAACCACGCAGGAAGAGCGGATCGAGGATCCACTGAAGACATTGGACGATTTGGAGAAGACGACAACTGTTGACACAGTCCATCATGACGAAGCGCTGAAAGTTATTGCGAGATATGCTGGGGATGAAACTTGGTCGGAAGAGGAGGAGAAGAAACTCAGGCATAAGATCGACCGCAGGCTGCTAGTCATCTTATGCGTTACCTATGGCCTGCAGTACTACGACAAAGCTATGCTCTCCCAGGCAGTACAACTCACTCAGCTCAAGAGCTAAATTTCATCGCTGAAGTTCATACAGGCTCTGTTCGGGCTACGCACCGACCTTAATCTGCAAATAGGCAATCGCTACTCCTTTGCGTCGGCCATCTTCTACTTGGGATTCATTGTGGGGTCATATCCGGCTATCCTGTTAGCCCAACGTTTTCCCATCGAAAGAGTAGCAGCAGGCATCGTGACCATCTGGGGCATCTGCTTGATGTGCACTGCCGCCGTTACAAATTGGCAAGGCCTTTACGCGCAGCGCTTTTTCCTTGGATTCCTTCAGTCTGGCATCAGTCCAATGTTCATGCTTGTGGTGGGCGGCTGGTACAGGAAGAATGAGCAGGCTCTCCGTATGGGTGCATGGTACTGCTGTACCGGCTACGTATCCATCGTGAGTCCGCACAGCAATTACGGTCTTGGCCATATTCGGGGAAGTTTGTCTCCATGGAGATACATGTATCTGGTCGCTGGTGCCGTTACGATACTGTGGGCTGCTGTCATCTACTTCATCATGCCGCCGGATCCCATTCGCGCGCGGGGTTTCACGGAACGGGAACGCTACATCGCTGTCGCTCGGATGAAGGTCAACAACGCGGGTGTGAGGAACACCCATTTCAAGGCGGCGCAGGTCTGGGATGCCGTCACAGATATCCGATTCTGGTTGATGTTCTCCATGTCGTTCCTGTTGATGATTGCCAACGGCCCCGTATCTTCTTTCATCCCTATTATCATCAATGGCTTTGGATTTAGTGGTCTCAACTCACTACTGCTTACAATGCCATCCGGAGCGGTAAGCGGGACGATAGAACTATTGGCTCCCTTCTTGGCCTACAAAATTCCGAAGGTGCGGACATGGATCATCGCTGTCTGCGAATGCGGGACCATAATGTCGGCTTTGCTTCTATGGCTCCTGCCCAGAAACTCAATGGGCGGTCTGCTATTTGGAGTTTACTTCCTTGCGAGCTTTGGTGGTGCGTATGCCGTTATAATGGGGTTGCAAATTGCCAATACGGCGGGGTACACTAAACGATCTGTCACGTCTTCCGGATTGTTCGTAGGGTATTGTCTTGGTGAGCCTCGTATCTTTCTCTTGATTGAAGATCAACTCCGCTAACGGCGATCCAGGGAATTTTGCTGGACCTCTCCTTTTTAAAGCGAGCGATGCACCGGAGTACGTTCCAGGCTTTACAGCCGTCGTTGCAACGTCAATCGCCGCAGCGGTGTTGTCCATTGTGTATCGGTACGCCTGTGTTTGGGAGAACCATCGACGGGACAAGACTGGAACCTTGGAAGGTTATGAGCATGCCTATGAGGATGATCTCACAGATCGAAAGGTAGGCCTCTTTGTCACGTGGTTCGAGTCTTGTACTAATATAAACTAGAATCCTCAGTTCAGGTACACTTTGTAAACGTGAGCTCTGCTGGACCCAGTTTGGTTGGTGGCTTTAGATCGTGGAAGGCCTCCGCAATTGCATTTCCTCGAGTTAGTGACGGAGACTACGACGCCATGCCGTCGTCGTGGCTCTAACGTGTATGCGCTACAGTGTCGTGCAAAAGAGGACCAGATGCAGGAGTAGAAACGTAGGCGGAATTTGCCGAATGCCATTTCTCCGGCTTCTTGATCATTGCTCGTGAAAGTGTGCACTTGCCAATGCTATATACGAAATGGTCAGTATCTTTAGAATGAGCGCACTATCGCTGAATCTGGGGGCCGTGCCTAGTGGACGGGTGTGACCTGACGCACTGAACCTGATCAAGCGTTCAGCCAAGGTTTCCGCCCCCTCTGCTTGCTCAAGGATATTGCGCTTTTTCGAAAAACCCATCGCGTTGACAAAACTTGTACCGAGATTTCCTCTGCACCAGCATGTGCAAAGCACTTCTCTGCAGGTACCCGCGCTCGTTCCCCTTAACATCTTTGGATGGGGCCACCAGGCCGAACTGCGAAGCCTCCTCAATGCAGCGAATGCCGCCGACCTAAGATAAGTGCTTAATTAATTCGCAACATTGCCAACACCTCTACCGTACGCATCAATATCCCACCACAGCTTCTTGTTAGTGGCCAAGCACTTGCAATATAATACTGAGCTAGCTACAGTATGTGTTCCTGGCTTCGAAGGAACCCTCGCCTGATTCGGATTCGATCGCTCCTGGGGCCTAAAGCCAGACGCGCATGAATACCACGCCTTGTTATTGGTCTCATTTCGCAATGCATATAATATACTGTAGCAAGCCGCAGATCGTCATAGAGCCTGCCGTTGGTTTTGTGTGGAGACGCGACACTCGTATTCGGGGCAAGCTACTTATAGATCAGTCTCAATCTCCGCAACCTGCCGCTATAGAACGAGCAGTGTCGACACGAGCTGATCCAAGCTCGGTAGGCTCTTATAGTGTACCCAAATGAGTTCCGGTCTTCCCAACACATAGATAAAGCATCTTGGTTGGTTGTAGTGTTAGGATCTCAACCGCCAGCTTGTCCGCTTCACTGCAGTCACTCCTTTGGACTCGCTGGCATCTTATTTCCGTGCGTCCTATCCAGCTCGTGGAGGGTCTCCCAGTAATCGTTATCTTACATGCGTAGCCGTTCCCAATCATGAAGGTCTCCCATACACTTCTGGTTCTCACAGGGGCTCTGCGACTGGCATTCGCTCTCCCACAGTCAGGCGGCGGAGAAAACCAGCCCGTAGGCTTCGAGGGTCCTTTCGGCATCGGGAACGCCCTGTGCAATCTTTGTCCAGCGACATACTGCAGAGGTACTCAGGATGTAAGCAGTCTCCCTTCATATCTTCGAGGGTGGGCGTGTTGACTGTCTCTCAGCAATGCCAATGCGCAAACTTAGCCGCGATCTCCTGCTATCGTATCAGCCAAGGCCTCTGCGTGCCCGTGGGTACACAACGGGCAGGCCGGCCAAACGAAGATCCAATCATAAAGGTACCACATGCCACTTCTTTCTCTCTAGCTAATACTCAACTGACTCCACCTCGCAGGACTGTGGCGACAACCGAAATCCCCTGGGAGCAGGCTTCGGAGCTTCCAACTATCAGCTTTGCGGTCGCGGCTATCCAGAATGCCCGCGCTCTACCGGCTGCAACACCGCCATCACGCAAGGCTGCATCAAAGTTGGTGACAGTGATGAGTGCATTGGATACTGTTTGCCTGGCCGACCTGTGGAACACGAGCCTGGGAGTAACGTCCCGCTGCCTGAGGGTCCAAGGCCATCAGACCCTCAAAACCCGGGTGGTAATGAGACGCAACCTGGGCCCGGACCAGACAGACCCAGCAATGGCGGTTCTGGGAACCGTCGCCAGTGTGCTGGTCCTGGCGGGGAGGGGGATGAGCAGTGTTCTGAAGATTCTCCGATTTGCGTTGCGGATCCGGCGGCCCCGAGGGGTGCGGCCGTGCCTGGGATCTGCGTTAATGCCGCGGCGCAGTGCGGTGGGACGAGGCTGTTGAGTTGTAGGGAGGGGCAAATCTGTGTAGATGATCCGAGGGACAGCTGTGATCCCAATGCGGTTGGGACGGACGGATGTTTGGGAATCTGCATTTGAGTGTTGGCGTGGTGAGATTTACTCGGCGTTGTATTCAGGGAGCGTGCGCATGCATGTGTACAAGATTATTAGGAAACCTAACACGGGAATCTAAGATTATGGTCAGAAGTTCTTATGAGGTGGATCGTGCCTGTATATTGGAAGGTTCGAACGGCGCATAAAGTGTCCAAGTCTTTCATCTCTTATGGGAGACTCTCTACTTACGGTTTATGAGCGCCATGAATTTACAAGCAACTTTTCCTCTCACCAATCAAACCCCACGTGAAGGAGACATAAGGCACCCTTACTAAGTAGCGCTAGCCACACCGTAGCTCTTACTAGACTCTACCAAGCTAAGATTCCTTCCTAGAGAGTTATAGAGCTTTTGGTGCGTGCTTTAATGTAGTTTGTTGGAAAACGTATCTTACTTTACCTAATACCTGTACAAATACGTACTAGACTCTAGCATAGATTTACGCGATTACTGGGCCTAGTCATGGCCTAGTAGCCGTAGAAATCTATATTAGAATCCGGTACGTGGCCATAGGGATATTGTCGTGGAGGATGGCCTCTAGTACAGAACGACGCAATGCACAGACAATGTCAGCTCGAAACGGTCATGTACCAGAATGCATGGAGAGCTCGTGAACAATAGTAAGCTTACAAGCTGGAGCATGTCACGTGCCTATCGATCCCTTACTCGTCTGCGCGTGACTGCTCCCCAAGCAATCTTTCTACGTCATCCCACTCATCTCCTTCCCTACCGTATTTCCTGAGGTGATTGGTTTTACGCTAAGAGCGATCTGCACGGAAGGCACTCGCCTCGACTACCTGATATGATTTAGTAGATGGAAGATGATGGCATCGAAGGCGTTACCGAGGCATAAAAGGGCTTTACTGAGGCAGTATTGAGGCCACAAGGCAACAAACTAGACTCGAAGGGGGTAGCTCCCTCAAGAGCCTCCTCTTAGCGTAAAACCAATCACCTCAGGAAATACGGTATCCCGATTCTCTCGTCTACGATCAAAGCCCTTGAAACGCTGATAAGCTCGCTTCCCTGCCTGCATCATGCCGCAAACACGGCGCTTCAAACATACGATGAGGCCATCGGCACGGCCGTCCAGTCACTCCAACGCCCCCACACTGCCTAGGAGCTGCATCTTGCATATACGGCGACCATGGTCAGGGATGCGTCCAGACATTCCGGCTTTCATTCACCGTCTGCCTCCTAATTCACAACTGGTACCATAGGCATCGAGCTGGACAGAAATACCTATGCTACTTGCGGTCTTTATCTACACTTCGTCTATTGACGCGCTCTTGTTGGTCGTGTCTGTATCACGTGTACGTAGTCCAGTTCAATGTCGGCTCCTTTATCCATTAATCTATATAGCTACATAGCGTCAACTTCGCTGCTGCTTGTCAATCATTCAGATGCTTCTTTCGGTCATCCCTCGATGCTAACTCACGTGGTTCCTCACGATATCGAAAGACGAGAATGGCGGATCTACAGACAGCTTGCTGTAAACAGCTTTCTGAGGGTCCCTTTGTTGTCATGTTACTGCCGAGAGTCATCCAATTCATGGAGTTGTTGGGGACTTCAATCGAAAGTCTTGAGACTCGTACCATTATGCAGTGTGACTTTGGCGTAGCTGGCAACCACTCAAGAGCCTAAGCGCGCCAATTCCTGCATACACTATCACAATCTTGACAACTGCGCAGCTTCTTTTTGCACTACCAAGAACAAGGATCATATTGACACGCGAACGTGCAGCTACATCCGGACAATGGTAGAATCTAATAAAGGGCGTTGATGGTCTCCAGTCTATGAAAATATATATTCACCACTGATCTAACCTACGTCTTATAAGATGGCAGGGACCTTATGGATACCCTCGATTGGAGCTACTCCTCTCACTGCGCTACTTGTGGCAGGCATTGTGGTCATTGTACTGTATGCAGCATACCAATGGGCGCTCCCCAAACCGATACCAGGCATCCCGTACAATGAAGAAGCGACTCACAATCTCCTGGGCGATATACCTGCAATCACCAAGCACGTAAAAGAGACCGGGGAGATATGGAACTGGGTTGGCGCACAAAATGCCAAACTGAACTCCCCTATCGTCCAAATCTTCACTCGACCGTTTGCGAAACCATGGGTGCTCATAGCAGACTTTCGCGAAAGTCAGGACATTTTGATGAGGCGCACGAAGGAATTTGATCGATCCGACTTCTTTGGTGAATTGTTCCTGGGCATGATGCCAGACTTCCATATTTCAATGCTGTCGAGCAATCCCGAATTCAAGATCCACCGCCGGCTGATACAAGATCTCATGACGCCCGCTTTTCTGAATGAGGTGCGTACACTACTCCGCTGTGGCGGTAATGCTCTTTTGTTGATACATGATTCCAGGTTGCAGCACCGCATGTATATCAAGCTTTTAATGCTCTGCTTGATCTTTGGGCGGAGAAGGCTCGTTTAGCGAAGGGGCATCCGTTTTCGGCTAGTAAGGATGTGCATAGAGCTGCTCTTGATGCCATATGGGCCACCACCTTTCCCTACCAAACGGAGAACAGCGTGATCAGCCTACAGCTACGTCATCTGGCCACAATGGACAGCTTGGAAAAGAGCGTCTTCACCGATACCCGCGAGGCTGTCGAATTCCCTCAAGTCCAAATGCCTCATGCTCAAGAGTCTATCTTGACACTTACAGAGAGTTTGGAGCTTTCCATTAAGTCGCCAGTCCCTAGAACCGCTCATTGGTTTCTGCGGAAACTACCATACATGCGTAAAGCGCACGCTTACAAGGAAAACATGATTGCGACCGAACTGGACAAAGCTAAGAAGCGGTTCTCGGAAGGCTCCCTAGAAAAACAAGTGACGCGCTGCGCAATGGATGACGTCTTGCGTCGCGAGCTTGCTGCTGCGAAGAAGGAAGACAGGGAGCCAAACTATAAGACTCGAGCTATCTTTGATGAGGTAAGTCTAGCACTCTCAACGGGCGCTCAGACTAACGCCAATAGCTCTTTGGCCTCCTGCTCGCTGCCCATGACACAACATCCACAACGACTACTTGGGGCCTCAAGATGATTACCGACTATCCAAAAATTCAATCCAAGCTTCGTGAGACAATCAAGGAAGCCTTTCCCGCCGCCATTGCAGAAGGTCGCAAACCCCTGCTCTCTGAAATTATCAATGCACGCATTCCTTACCTCGACGCGGTGCAGGAAGAAATTATCCGTCACTCATGCACAGCGCCAATCAACACACGTAACGCTAAAGTGGATGCTGTAGTACTCGGACACGTAATTCCTAAGGGCACGGATGTCTTTTTTATGAACAATGGGCCAGACATCCTGCAGCCACCCGTAGACCACATTCCTGAAGAGAAGCGCAGCGAGACTTGCCGTGCTGCCAAGTCGAAGACGCGAGCATGGGATGCGGAGGATGTGCATCTCTTCAAGCCCGAGAGGTGGCTCATTGAA
>Ga0115846_100174_pt1 | contig 32328 bp, 30 predicted proteins | sample InSIn5gowninarea_2_FD_83860 | JGI IMG/M metagenome (GOLD analysis project Ga0115846, IMG submission 83860) | reverse complement strand
ATTCAATCGACAAAGTCGCGTTAGATAATTCTTCTTTCAACGCATTTCCAAATCTTTTAATCTGTTCTTTTATATATCTGTACTTTTTAATAGATTTCTCTATTAGTATAATTCTTTTTTGATTGTCCACTTCTTTTTCGCATGTATCCACAATATGCCTAATAATATATAACCTAACAGTCGGTAACCTTATATCTATAAGTAAAATAATGACATATGATTGAATAAATGTGTTCAATCTTTCTTCAAATTCATAGCCTGTTTTCTTTTGTCCTTTAAATGCCTTCAAATATAATTCTATTAAATAAAATAATTCATTAAATGAATCGATCTCCTCTAATCATATGATATACCCAAAGAGAACATTTGTTCCTTTTTTATCTATTTTATCTTATAAAAATAATTAGTAAAAGAACTATCATATCAATTAATATTGATTTGATATACTTAATTCAAATATTGAAAGAGAGTGATTATCATGATTAAAAATAAGTGGAAAATAGAGCTGTGGTTTCAATTCTTCAGTTATTTTATACACAAAATTGATTCCGAATTTATACTAAAAGAATATGCACAACATATTTTACCTGAAGAAATGAGAACAAATTATGTAGTGGGAGAAGCACAACCTAATGAAACTATATATATAAGCTACTTTGTAAATACCTCTAATCAAAATATTGAACAACACACTGTGAAATGTAGTGAAGAGGGTATATTTATCGATAAAATTCCTAGTGGCTTTACTAAAGATAATCTGACGTATTCTATTGATAGTCAAAGTATGGTGGACATAGATGAACTTTCAAATGAAATCATTGACCAAGGTGTAGATGCTCTAGATGTGTTAGAATCAACAACTCTAGATACATATTTCACCGAGTTCTTAACCACAATCAATAAAACAACAGATTTTGCTAAAAAGATAGCTAACAATACAATAAAACAGATTCGAGAAAATATTGAATTAAAAAAAGCTAACTATAGAATAGATTATGAAAAAGCTATTGACGATGTATCTTCTTTGGAATCATTTATAAATCTGAAAGATACAATATTAGAAACTCATCAAGATTTATCTAAAGAAAATTTTGACGATGTATTAATAAGTGATTTTTTAACGAAATATCTCATTTATAAAGAAAAACAAGACTCTTATGTTAAGAAAAATATCTCAAACTTAAATAAGTCTAACTACTTTAAACAATTAGTGACGGAAGGTTTAATCAAAGAACGAACAAGTAATTCTCAATACTTTGAAATTGCTAATAGTATCAAACCTTCGATTCATAACAAGTATAGCTTAAATCAATCTGATGAGTTAGACCAATTTAGGCAAGCTGTTATCGGCATTTCTCTCAACTTATATGATCAAAATGATACATACTTTAAATTCATCCGTAGTATTCTGACAGAAAAGTCACGTAAAGTTAATTTAACAATAGATGGACTTATTGAGTCTCAAAACACTATAAATGAATTTATGAAAAAACAAGATCTAATTAGCGACAATGAATTATATTATTTAACAACTATTGAAGATACGTTCCACTTTGCATTATTCACTGCCATTTCCGATTTAATGGATGAATTAGTTTTAGTAACAAGTAAAATCATTCAAAGTGCGACACAATACGATGTATTAGTCGCTTTATATAGTATTTCTAATTTAAAAAATGATTTGAATAAATTAGCACACAAACACGAACGATCATTAACCCGTTTTAAAAGTCTTATTGATGGTTATGTAAGAAATACTAGATTAAAAGATTTAATTCATAATATTATTATGAATGATATAAAAATGACAGAAAAAGTAGAAAGGTCTTTACTCACCGATCTAAAAAAATATAATATTAGCAACTTTTATAAAAGAGACAACTTTAATAATAATCCTAATGATTTTCTCGATAAACTAATGATTCAAATAATCAGTAAGTTTTACAAGACACGTTTAGAAGATATTAACGATGGACCAAATTTATATTATTAATTCAATAAAAAAAACCAACGATTAAAGGCACTGAACCCTTAAAACGGGAACTTAATAAAAACACCATGTTCTAGGCTATTAATTCTCTGTATTTCACAGGGGATAAGTAGCCTAGTTTTTGTTGAATTCGATTATTATTATAGTTTTTAATGTACTTTTCGACAATATCTATTACAATATGATTAGAGCGATTAAGCTCATTATTGATGTAAAAAGTTTCAGACTTTAGCGAGGAATGGAAACTTTCTATCGGGGCGTTATCGGCGGGTGTTCCCTTTCGGGACATACTTCTGATAATGCCTTTTTCTTCGTACAATTGATAATAAGCATAAGATGTATAAACGCTGCCTTGATCACTATGTAATATACAACCCTCAGGTATATCGATTTGATTTAATGTATCATTAACTAAACTTTGGTCTTGTTTATCATCTATTTTATACGCCACAATTTCTCCGTTATAAATATCCATTATCGAAGATAAATACAACATAGAATGACCAAATGGTAAATAAGTAATATCGGTTGTTAATACTTCCATTGGACAACTCGCTTTAAATTGTCTTTGTAATAAATTGTCCGTTTTATAATACGGTTTACCTATTCTTGTCGTCTTTTTAGGTAACTCGGCAGTTCAAATGATGCTTCTGCATCATTCTCTGTACTCTCTTATGATTAATTGGTGATGTATAACATTGATTAATCAATGCTGTAATCTTACGATAACCGTAGGTATAGTGGTTAGCTTTACATAATTCAATAACTTTTTGTGTTACGGTATCATTTTTATGGGTTTTGTTTTTCCATCGGTAATATGTTGATTTAGGTATGTTTAATACTTCTAGTATCAATTTGATTGAATATTTTACTTTTAATTGATCCACTAAATCTACGACTACTGTTGGTACCACTTCCTCTCCAATGCCTTGTACTTTTTTAAAATATCCAATTCTATATCTTTTCTCTTATTTTCTAATTTTAATTGTTCTACTTCTAACAGCTCTTCTAATCCTTTACCGTAGGTATATTGTTTACCAACGTGTTGTGAAAATCTATAACTTTCCCCATTTCGATACCATCGCCACCAAGTTTTCACTTGTGTTCTATTTCTAATATTTAATTCTTTCATAATTTCTTTTGTTGAAAATCCTGCTGCTTTCATTTCAACTGCTTTATACTTTGTTTCTACTGAATAAGAAACTCTTTTCATAGAAAAAAACACCCCCCGTATGATTCATTTTAATATGAATTCAACGAAAGTGTTTTTATATAATTCCCACTAATTGGGGTCAGTCTAAAAAAATCGTTGTTTTTTTACTTATCAAAAGGTGTAATACCAATGTCCTAATATTTTCCTCTCAAATTTAGAACTTTATATCTCAGTAAAGATATAAGATACAAGTGCATCATTTAAATGATGACTAATGTACAAAGGATGATCCAAATGAATAAAAAGAGTCTCCACTTTTTATTGTTAAAACGCAAGGTTTTAGGTATTGCATTCAATTTACCTGAAGGAGAAGAATTTACATTTCATGACTTGAACAGTCGTGCAAATGTAACGTGTTCTAAAGAAGTACAACAAAATGTTGGACGTTGGTTCGCATATTTTGTAAAACATGCGCCACGTGTTCCATTTATTATTATCGGTAAGGATACTCACGGTCATTTAGTTTATCTTAAAACAGGTCCTAATCCACACCATAACAGCAACCCTTCGAAAGGAGGTGTTCGCTAATGACTCAAACTAACCCTTCATTTAATCCTTCACCACGATACAAATCAAAAAAAGGTTGGTATAAAGACAAGCCTCCCAAAGAAAAAGGAGGAATGCCTACTGAAGTTGAAATCGCAGGTCCTATCGTTATCGAAAATAAGTTTATTGACCCTAAAACTAACACTGAAAAAGTAATTATTACAGACGAGGATCAAAAAGTAATTGTTGAATCTAGTGATATTTTAACAACACAAAAACTGCCCTCTTTAATGAAATATGGATTTAGTATTAATGAAAAATATACAAAAGATTTAGGTTATGCGTTGCAACAAATGCGCAACCAATTACCCATTTCCTACTTATATGAAGGGGTAGGTATACTGGAAACACCGTTTGGTCCTATTGTATCGTTAAATGAAATCTATACTACTACGGAATTTGATAATAAATCTCCATCTGACGCCATTTGTGAGAATACTTATGACTTAGCACCTAGGGGAACATTTGATAATTGGTTTAACATGTATATTGACGAGGTTAAAGGTCATCTTCTTTTAGAATTGGCAGTCATATTTGGGATTTCTGCCTTAGTGACAAGTTTTCTGAAGCATAAACATGAAATCGAATTTGCAGGAATTCTCTTTAGTTTTACAGGTCAATCCTCAACCGGTAAGTCAACCGCAGCTGCTTTAGCTGTATCAGTCGCTGGTAACCCTACCAAAGGTAATGAAACTCTTTTTAGAAGTTGGAATGCCACACGAAACGCACTTGAAGGTTATTTGAGTAACAATTATGGCATTCCTATAGTATTTGATGAGCTTTCATCTACGACACTTAGAGATACCACGGGTTTGTTATATTCCATCGCTGAAGGTCAAGGTCGTCAACGTTCAAACGTTCATGGAGAAGTTAAAACGCCTAAGAATTGGGGTACTTCTGTCATTTCAACGTCAGAATACAGTATTTTTAATGATTCAGCTCAAAACGATGGATTACGTGTAAGAACCATCGAGATTAATGAACAATTCACTACAAATGCGACCAATGCTGACAATATTAAAAAAGCTGTAGCACTAAACTATGGTCATGTTTTACCGTTAGTAGCTAAATATCTTATAAATCGTGAAGATGAAGTTATTCAATGGTTTTACAAGGAAGTAGATTGGTTTGAAGCTAAATTGAAAGATGAAACAAACAATACAGGTATTCGTATGTTTAAGCGTTATGCAGTCATTACAACATCTGCGAAAATATTAGGTCGTGTTTTATCTACAGATATTGATATCGCTAATATAAGAGACTACTTTATTGATTATCATACTCATACAGTCTCTGAACGCTCATTAGCTGATAAAGCTATTGATGTCATCATTCAATTTGTGGCACAAAACAGAGGTAAGTTTTCAGATGAAGGTGCTTTGAAAAATATGTTTGAGAACTATGGATTAATCTCATTAAAAGATGACCATATCGAAGTAAAAATAATTGCGAACGTTTTTAAACAGATGCTAAACAATCATCAATTTCAAGATGTTAATAATGTTGTCAACGCCTTAAGAGATAAAGGTTTCATATTAGCTGACCGTGGACGCCAAACAACTAAAAGAAGTGTCAAAGATAATAGCGGTAAAAAACAATCACTTGTATTTTACCATCTAAAATTAGATGTAGAGTTTGCATCTATCCTCGGATTAACTAAAGATAAGTCGTTACTTCAAAATTGGACACCGTCAAATGATAACAAAGCTGCGAAAGAACTTTTTAAATCCGCTAATGAAGGGATAGGCCCTTCAGGAGTTCACGAAGATTTCTAATTGTCTTTATCATACAACTGTGAAGCATCAAACTGAATAATCGACGTATTGAAGATAGAACAAATAACGGAGTGAAAAACATGGATGAACTTATCGAGATATTAGCCGATTTGGTAATTGAAGAAATCAATCAAACAAATGACTAATATGGACGCCCAACATCTCATTGATGTTGGGCTTATATATCAATTCATCCATAAATATATATTATCACTGTGAAAGGAGGAGCCGATATGAAACAAGTCATAGGCTATTTACGTCAAAGTACGATGAAACAACAATCTCTTGCAGCACAGAAACAAGCTATCGAAGCAATAGCCGAAAAACATCATATTCAACATATCAACTTTTATAGCGACAAACAATCAGGTCGCAAAGATAATCGTAGTGGGTATCGACAAATAACACAATTAATTCAACAAGGACAGTGTGACATATTATGCTGTTATCGTCTTAATAGGTTGCATCGTAATCTGAAAAATGCATTAAAACTCATCAAATTATGTCAAACGTACCATGTTCATATCTTAAGCGTACATGATGGTTACTTTGATATGGATCAAGCTTTCGACCGACTCAAGCTTAATATCTTCATCAGTTTAGCCGAACTTGAATCGGATAACATTGGAGAACAAGTCAGAAATGGGCTTCAAGAAAAAGCAAAGCAAGGTCGATTGATTACAACACATGCACCTTTTGGTTACGAATATCACAACGGAACATTCATCATCAATCAAAATGAGTCACCAACGGTAAAGGCTGTATTCAATTATTACATTAAAGGTCATGGTTATAAGAAAATTGCACAGTTATTAGAAGAAGATAACACGTATATCAATCGACAACCCTATCAAGTTCGTAACATTATCATCAATCCTAATTATTGTGGTCGTGTCAACAATCAATATGGCCAATTCGACAATATGTTTCCTTCTATTGTTTCCACAAGTATATATGAGCAAGCGCAGAGACTTCGATTGCAAAAACAAACCAAACAGACATCTTCGGATAATCAACTCAAACAAAAAATCAATTGCCCATGTTGTAATGCAACACTTACAAATATGACCGTTAGAAAAAAGAATCATATATTACGTTACTACGTCTGTCCTAAAAACATGAATGCTTCACGCTTTGTATGTGATTTCAAAGGCATCAATGCACAAACATTTGAAGATAAAGTATTAGAAGTGTGCCGAGACTTTTATCAAAATCAACGCATCTACACAAAAATTAAAGGTGCGATTGACAAACGCATCAAAAGACAAAGAAACATAGAAAAACATCACACATTGACTCAAGAACAACTGATAGAAAAGTTGGCACAAGGCATCATCGATGCAGAAACGTTCAGAGAACAAACGCAATCATTACGTCAACAACCTCAACGCACTACATCTATCAATGGACATCAAATACAACACACCATTCAAAATATTATTCAAAAACGTTTCACGTTAAACATATTGTACCCCTATATTGAAACCATTCACATTACGAAAGATAAAAATCTTATAGGAATCTATTTCAAAAATGAACCACTCAATATCGTCAATCAAACCATGCAATCATCGATTGCATAAATGAAGAAAGGATGTAACATAATGCAACAACTTAAAACAAAACGTGTCGGTATCTATGTACGTGTATCAACAGAAATGCAAAGCACAGAAGGTTATAGTATCGACGGACAAATCAATCAAATCAAAGAATACTGTGACTTCCATCATTTTGAAGTTAAAGATATATACGCTGACCGTGGTATTTCAGGTAAATCTATGAACAGACCTGAGCTCCAACGTATGTTGAAAGATGCAAAAGAAGGCAATATCGACTGTGTTATGGTATACAAAACAAACCGATTAGCTCGTAATACATCTGATCTTCTCAAAATTGTCGAAGATTTACACAAACAAAATGTCGAATTTTTCAGTTTGTCAGAGCGTATGGAAGTCAATACTTCTTCTGGTAAACTCATGTTACAGATACTTGCGAGTTTCTCAGAATTCGAACGTAATAACATTGTCGAGAACGTATTTATGGGTCAAACGAGACGTGCCCAAGAAGGCTATTATCAAGGCAATTTACCACTAGGTTATGACAAAATACCAGATAGTAAACACGAGCTAATGATTAACCAACATGAAGCTAATATTGTAAAATATATATTCGAGTGCTATGCCAAAGGACATGGCTATCGTAAAATTGCCAATGCATTGAATCACAAAGGATATGTCACTAAAAAGGGGAAACCTTTCAGTATTAGTTCAATCACATACATCTTAGCTAACCCTTTCTATATCGGCAAAATTCAATTTGCGAAATACAAAGATTGGAGTGAAAAACGTCGTAAAGGGCTGAATGATAAACCAGTGATAGCTGAAGGTAAGCATTCCCCCATTATTAATCAAGATTTATGGGATAAAGTACAAATGCGTAAGAAACAAGTCAGTCAAAAACCCCAAGTCCATGGCAAAGGAACGAATCTGCTTACAGGCATTATTCACTGTCCCCAATGTGGCGCACCTATGGCAGCAAGCAATACCACGAATACTCTTAAAGACGGGACTAAGAAACGTATTCGTTACTATTCATGTAGTAATTTTCGGAACAAGGGTTCCAAAGTATGTTCGGCAAACAGTGTAAGAGCTGATGTGATTGAAGATTATGTGATGAAGCAAATACTTGAAATAGTCAAAAGTGATAAAGTCATTCAACGCGTAGTAACACACGTCAATCAAGAAAATCAAGTTGATGGCGCTGCACTTCATCACGATATTGCTTATAAGCAACAACAATATGATGAAGTACAAATCAAAATAAATAACTTGATTAAAACCATCGAGGATAATCCGGACTTAACATCAGTAATCAGACCAAGTATTCAAAAATATGAAAAGCAACTCAATGACATTACGAATCAAATCAACCAACTCAAAAATCAACAAAATGAAGATAAGACTTTATTTGATGCCAAAGAAATCAGTAAACTATTACAACACATCTTTCATGATATTAAGCACATAGAAAAATCTCGACTCAAAGCATTGTATCTATCAGTGATTGATCGCATTGATATTAAAAAAGATGGTAATCATAAAAAACAATTCTATGTCACACTCAAACTTAATAACGAAATCATTAAACAACTTTTCAATAATAAACAACTCGACGAAGTGCATCTCAGCACTTCGTCTTTATTTTTGCCCCAAACACTATATCTTACTATTTAGCTAATAGAATCATTGTTATAACAATAATTTTCACTATATTCTTTCGCTTATTTTATCTAACTATTTTCAAGAATTGCTCTTTATCAATTTCAATAACACTTATCTAATGAAACAGTTATTGTCGTAATTTTTTCATAACTATACAATGCTTATATTGAAATTGCTAAAGAACATCCCACAATGATTTTTTATCGGGAAATGATTGGGATTTGCAGATTCGAAGAAACAGAAGGATTGTGCAAGCACAATCCCAAAATCCCGTTACTTTTTATAAATAAATAATATATATAAGGAAGCAGAGACACAACCCTATCATCAATACTTATAAATAATGAGTTGATTGTTTGTCAAAATAGGCGGAATTTCAGGATTTCCTTGGCATACCAACGTTTGTAGCGGGTTTTTATATGGAATTTTCTCTTATTCCCACCGGGATTCGTAATAAATGACAAATCAAATATATATTATCTCAATGATGTATATGAACTACATCACTATTACACTATCTAGGAGGCAATAATATGAAAACCATCACTCAAGAACTCAAACAATATATAACCCACCTATTCCAACTATCTAATAACGAAGCTTGGGAATGTGAAGCGCTGGAGGAAGCAGCAGAAAATATTCTACCGGAACGTTTTATTAATGATTCTCCACTGGTACATCTCACACTCGAGACTTATACCTACTATAATGATGAACTACATGAGCTAAGTATCTATCCATTTCTAATGTATGCCAATAACCAACTCATCAGTGTCGGATACTTAGACCATTTTGACATGGACTTTCTGTACCTTACAGATACTCAAAATATCATTATTGATGAACGTCATTTACTAAAACAAGGAGGTCAGGACCATGAATAATTGGATCATAGTTGCTCAATTATCCGTCACAGTTATCAACGAAATCATCGACATCATGAAAGAAAAGCAGAAGGGAGGGAAATAGCATGAAAATCAATCGATACATCACAAGAGGAATTAATGAAAGTATTCCACTAGACCTTCAAATCTTACTTTGGCACATGGTAGAAAAAAAAGATAACCAGCCTCATACAGATTACCTACACATTTTTAAATTACAAGAAGATGAGAATATACTCTCAATCACACATGAACAAGAACAACCCACATACAAATTGGAATATCACTATACAAACTATGAAAAAAATCAAAATGCATTACCTAAGAAAGTCTACGTCATTCGTGAAGATGACGTGGACGCTTTTTATTATGTGATGCTTTTACCAGAAGAATACTAAAGGAAGTGACGATGATGAATACAATCAAAAGTACGATACACACAGAAGCCATATTTAGCGATGATGAACAGCACCGCTATTTACTCAAGAAAACATGGGATGAAAAGAAAGCTGCATGCACAGTGATAACGATGTATCCTCATTTAGACGGTGTATTATCACTCGATCTCACAACTGTTCTTATCCTCAACCAATTAGCCAATTCAGAACGATACGGTGCTGTATATCTTGTAAATCTATTCTCTAATATTAGAACACCCGAAAACCTCAAACATATCAAAAATCCATACGATGAGCACACTGATATTCATTTGATGAAAGCGATTAGTGAAAGTGACACAGTGATTCTTGCTTATGGTGCCTATGCGAAGCGACCAGTTGTTATCGACCGTGTCGAACAAGTGATGGAAATGTTAAAACCTCATAAAAAGAAAGTAAAAAAGCTCATCAATCCAGTAACAAATGAAATTATGCATCCACTCAACCCTAAGGCACGTCAAAAATGGATTTTGAAATCATAGCAAATACATGGAGGTCAATATGGAAACAAAACAAATCAACATCGTTTTACTGTAAATGATATTGTTGAAACAATTCCTGACAATGAATTCGACGAATTCAGACATCACCGTGGTGCAACTTCGTACCATCCTAAAATGATGTTAAAAGTGATTCTATATGCCTACACACAATCTGTATTCTCAGGTCGTAAAATAGAAAAAATGCTTAATGATAGCATCCGAATGATGTGGCTATCACAAAATCAAAAACCTTCTTATAAAACAATTAATCAATTTAGAGTAAATCCAAAAGTAGATGCTTTATTAGAATCTTTATTTATTCAATTTTACAGTCAGTGTGTAAAACAAAATCTTATAGATGATAAAGCTATTTTTATTGATGGTACAAAAATTGAAGCAAATGCCAATCGATATACATTTGTATGGAAAAAGAGTATTCAAAACCATGAATCAAAGATGAATGAGGATTCTAAAGCCCTCTACCATGAATTGGTAACCAATAAAATCATACCGGAAATTAAAGAAGATCATGATAATGACTTAACAAAAGAAGAAATAGATTTGATTGGTAGTCACTTAGATAAAGAAATCGAAGATTTAAACCAACATATCAACAATGAAAAATGTACTAAAACAAGAAAACAAATACGTCTCAAAAGAACTAAAATCAAAAAATACAAAAAGCAAATCAATGATTATTTTGAGCGAAAGTATCGATACGAATTTCAAAAATCTATTTTAAAGGATAGAAATAGTTATTCTAAGACAGATTATGATGCGACATTTATGAGAATGAAAGAAGATCACATGAAAAATGGACAACTTAAGCCAGGGTATAATTTACAAATAGCAACAAATTCCCAATTTGTTTTATCTTATAATGTGTATCAAAATCCAACGGATACTAGAACGATGATTCCATTTTTAAATTCAATTCAAGAGACCTACGGTCATTTACCTGAATATATTGTAGCTGATGCAGGTTATGGTAGTGAATCAAATTATAAGGCAATTATAGATGACTTTAATCGAACGCCACTCATAACATATGGAATGTTTATAAAAGATAAAACTAAAAAATATAAAAGTGACATCTTTAATACTCAAAATTGGAACTATGACGAAATTAATGACGAATTCATTTGTCCGAATAATAAACGGCTAGGTTTTAAAAGATATGCCTATCGTCATGATAAGTATGGTTATAAGCGAGACTTCAAATTATATGAATGTGATGATTGTTCAGAATGTCCTCTGAAAAATCAATGTATGAACTTCAATTCAAAAACAAACAAAAAAATAATGAAGAATTATAACTGGGAATATTTTAAATCCCAAATTAACAAAAAGCTTTCAGAACCAGAAACAAAAAATATCTACAGTCAAAGAAAAATTGATGTGGAACCTGTTTTTGGATTTATGAAGGCTATTTTGGGTTTCACTCGGATGTCTGTCCGAGGACTCAATAAAGTCAAAAGAGAACTTGGTTTTGTATTAATGGCACTTAATATAAGAAAAGTAGTAGCTCAACGAGCTGAAAATAATCAAAAAATTTATAAAAAAGACAATTTCTATATTATTTCAATAGAAATTGTCTTTTTTCACTTATCCAAGAACTTTATGTCCCGGACTCATTATGATTTATTTTTTTATTGCTGACTTGCCATTAATTCTGCTTGCTCTACAACTTGTTCCACAGCCATTTTTTGAAGATCTGGTGGATAGCCATATTTCTTTAATAGGCGTCTAACTTGAACTCTCATTTTAGCTTTAGCACTGTCTCGTTTAGACCAATCAACACTCATGTTATCCTTAACTGTTTTAGTTAACTCATGTGCAATGGCTCTTAACTCTTTATCGCCCAAAGCTTCTTTAGCTGTTTCATGTGAAGCTCGATATACTACATACAATATACGCAACAATACGCTTGTTTCGATTAGGTTTAGGCATTGAATCATAAAGTGCAATATACTTAACACGTTCTTTAATATTTGAATTAAAACCTAGTAAATATTGTGCTGCCACATTATTTATGTGCTGAGATTTTAAAATAGAGCATTTTAATATCGATTCACCATAACGTATATGTTCATGGCGATTCAAAATTTTTAAAACGTTTCTATCACATACTTTTTCACAGTCATTGTCCATCATTGTTTTACTTATATATAGTGCAGGATTAAACCAGAATATCATTTTAAAAACAACATAAAGCTGGTTGAATATTAAGTCATGACTTTTCACATGTGATAGTTCATGTAGAATAATATATTCAATTTCTTTGTCATTCATGGTTTCGACTACGACAGTTGGTAGTACAATTTGGGATTTCACTAAACCAAATACCATCGGATTATCAATGTTTGAACTATAACTAATTGTTATATGCTTTTTGTAGAACTGCATCTTACTTTGACATACTTTAAGTCGTTCATTAAGATATGACGATTCCAATGACGAACTTTTAATAACATCAATTTGTCGGAATGCCTTAATCATATAAAATAAGCACAACAAACTACCAAATACCCATATCAAAAGAATCATATACGTTATATTTGAGGTCTCAAACTGATTAACATTAATTGCTAAGTCTTTCGTAACAGATGATTGTTGACCATCTAACATATGACTAACCGAAGAAGTCGTGTCAGATACATTTCGATTCATCATATCTTTTGAAAATGTAAAATTCGATATTTTGTAAAATGGTATTAATGGAATTAACGTGGAGACGAGCACTAATAACCAAATCTTATGTGACATAATATTTTGAGTATATTTTATATAGAGCATTCTCACTAAAAAAATTACACATATCGTGAGCAATGAACTGATTATACTTAACATTAAAAAAGATGATAACACCTTCTACACCTCCATATCACAAAAATTATAACATTATTTTGACATAAATACTACATTTGTAATATACTACAAATGTAGTCTTATATAAGGAGTATATTGATGAAAAAGATAAAAATTGTTCCACTTATTTTAATAGTTGTAGTTGTCGGGTTTGGTATATATTTTTATGCTTCAAAAGATAAAGAAATTAATAATACTATTGATGCAATTGAAGATAAAAATTTCAAACAAGTTTATAAAGATAGCAGTTATATTTCTAAAAGCGATAATGGTGAAGTAGAAATGACTGAACGTCCGATAAAAATATATAATAGTTTAGGCGTTAAAGATATAAACATTCAGGATCGTAAAATAAAAAAAGTATCTAAAAATAAAAAACGAGTAGATGCTCAATATAAAATTAAAACAAACTACGGTAACATTGATCGCAACGTTCAATTTAATTTTGTTAAAGAAGATGGTATGTGGAAGTTAGATTGGGATCATAGCGTCATTATTCCAGGAATGCAGAAAGACCAAAGCATACATATTGAAAATTTAAAATCAGAACGTGGTAAAATTTTAGACCGAAACAATGTGGAATTGGCCAATACAGGAACAGCATATGAGATAGGCATCGTTCCAAAGAATGTATCTAAAAAAGATTATAAAGCAATCGCTAAAGAACTAAGTATTTCTGAAGACTATATCAAACAACAAATGGATCAAAATTGGGTACAAGATGATACCTTCGTTCCACTTAAAACCGTTAAAAAAATGGATGAATATTTAAGTGATTTCGCAAAAAAATTTCATCTTACAACTAATGAAACAGAAAGTCGTAACTATCCTCTAGGAAAAGCGACTTCACATCTATTAGGTTATGTTGGTCCCATTAACTCTGAAGAATTAAAACAAAAAGAATATAAAGGCTATAAAGATGATGCAGTTATTGGTAAAAAGGGACTCGAAAAACTTTACGATAAAAAGCTCCAACATGAAGATGGCTATCGTGTCACAATCGTTGACGATAATAGCAATACAATCGCACATACATTAATAGAGAAAAAGAAAAAAGATGGCAAAGATATTCAACTAACTATTGATGCTAAAGTTCAAAAGAGTATTTATAACAACATGAAAAATGATTATGGCTCAGGTACTGCTATCCACCCTCAAACAGGTGAATTATTAGCACTTGTAAGCACACCTTCATATGACGTCTATCCATTTATGTATGGCATGAGTAACGAAGAATATAATAAATTAACCGAAGATAAAAAAGAACCTCTGCTCAACAAGTTCCAGATTACAACTTCACCAGGTTCAACTCAAAAAATATTAACAGCAATGATTGGGTTAAATAACAAAACATTAGACGATAAAACAAGTTATAAAATCGATGGTAAAGGTTGGCAAAAAGATAAATCTTGGGGTGGTTACAACGTTACAAGATATGAAGTGGTAAATGGTAATATCGACTTAAAACAAGCAATAGAATCATCAGATAACATTTTCTTTGCTAGAGTAGCACTCGAATTAGGCAGTAAGAAATTTGAAAAAGGCATGAAAAAACTAGGTGTTGGTGAAGATATACCAAGTGATTATCCATTTTATAATGCTCAAATTTCAAACAAAAATTTAGATAATGAAATATTATTAGCTGATTCAGGTTACGGACAAGGTGAAATACTGATTAACCCAGTACAGATCCTTTCAATCTATAGCGCATTAGAAAATAATGGCAATATTAACGCACCTCACTTATTAAAAGACACGAAAAACAAAGTTTGGAAGAAAAATATTATTTCCAAAGAAAATATCAATCTATTAACTGATGGTATGCAACAAGTCGTAAATAAAACACATAAAGAAGATATTTATAGATCTTATGCAAACTTAATTGGCAAATCCGGTACTGCAGAACTCAAAATGAAACAAGGAGAAACTGGCAGACAAATTGGGTGGTTTATATCATATGATAAAGATAATCCAAACATGATGATGGCTATTAATGTTAAAGATGTACAAGATAAAGGAATGGCTAGCTACAATGCCAAAATCTCAGGTAAAGTGTATGATGAGCTATATGAGAACGGTAATAAAAAATACGATATAGATGAATAACAAAACAGTGAAGCAATCCGTAACGATGGTTGCTTCACTGTTTTATTATGAATTATTAATAAGTGCTGTTACTTCTCCCTTAAATACAATTTCTTCATTTTCATTGTATGTTGAAAGTGACACTGTAACGAGTCCATTTTCTTTTTTTATGGATTTCTTATTTGTAATTTCAGCGATAACGTACAATGTATTACCTGGGTATACAGGTTTAATAAATTTAACGTTATTCATTTGTGTTCCTGCTACAACTTCTTCTCCGTATTTACCTTCTTCTACCCATAATTTAAATGATATTGAAAGTGTATGCATGCCAGATGCAATGATACCTTTAAATCTACTTTGTTCTGCTTTTTCTTTATCTATATGCATATATTGAGGATCAAAAGTTGTTGCAAATTGGATAATTTCTTCTTCTGTAATATGAAGGCTTTTTGTTTTGAATGTTTCTCCTACTATAAAATCATCGTATTTCATATATGTCTCTCTTTCTTATTCAAATTAATTTTTTAGTATGTAACATGTTAAAGGTAAGTCTACCGTCACTGAAACGTAAGACTCACCTCTAACTTTCTATTGAGACAAATGCACCATTTTATCTGCATTGTCTGTAAAGATACCATCAACTCCCCAATTAGCAAGTTGGTTTGCACGTGCTGGTTTGTTTACAGTCCATACGTTCAATTCATAACCCGCTTCTTTTACCATTTTTACTTTTGCTTTAGTAAGTTTGGCATCTTCAGTGTTTACTATTTTAGCATTACAGTAATCTAAAAGTGTTCTCCAGTCTTCACGAAACGAAGTTGTATGGAATATAACTGCTCTGTTATATTGTGGCATGATTTCTTCTGCAAGTTTAACAAGCACAACATTAAAGCTTGAAATGAGCACTTCTTGATTCTGATTTAAGTTTGTTAATTGTTCTTCCACTTGCTTAACCATACTTTTAGAAAGTGCTAGTCCATTCGGTCCAGTAATACCTTTTAATTCTACATTTAAATTCATATTATATTCATTTGCTATTTTTACTACATCATCGAAAGTTGGCAAATGTTCATCTTTGAATTTTTCACCAAACCAAGATCCTGCAGAAGCATCTTTAATTTCATCATAATTCAATTCAGTTATTTCCCCGGACATATTTGTAGTCCGTTCTAAATAATCATCATGAATGATAATCAGTTGTTCATCTTTTGTAATTGCAACATCTAACTCCAACCAGTTTATACCTTCTACTTCTGAAGCAGCTTTAAATGATGCAATTGTATTTTCCGGAGCTTTACTAGGTAATCCTCTATGTCCATATACAGTTAGCATATTACCTCTCCTTGCATTTTTATTTTTTTAATTAACGTAACTGTATTATCACATTAATCGCACTTTTATTTCCATTAAAAAGAGATGAATATCATAAATAAAGAAGTCGATAGATTCGTATTGATTATGGAGTTAATCTACGTCTCATCTCATTTTTAAAAAATCATTTATGTCCCAAGCTCCATTTTGTAATCAAGTCTAGTTTTTCTGTACCCCTTATCTGCAATTTTACTTAGGATTGCTTTTAACTTACCCCTTATCAGCAATTTTACTGAGAACTGCTTTTAACGCACCTCTTATCTGCAATTTTGCCTAGAACTGCTTTTAACGTACCTCTTATCTGCAATTTTACTTAGAACTGCTTTTAACAAACCTCTTATCTGCAATTTTACTTAGAACTGCTTTTAACGTACCTCTTATCTGTAATTTTACTGAGAACTGCTTTTAACAAACCTCTTATCTGCAATTTTACTTAGAACTGCTTTTAACAAACCTCTTATCTGCAATTTTACTTAGAATTGCTTTTACTATTCCTCTTATTAGTATAATCTCAGTAAGAATGCGTATAAAAATGAAAATTACAACCGATTTTGTAAGTGCTGACGCCTGAGGGAATAGTATGTGCGAGAGACTAATGGCTCGAGCCATACCCCTAGGCAAGCATGCACGTACAAAATCGTAAGATAAAAAAATAAGCATATCACTGTAAACTTTAAAAAATCAGTTTAGTGATATGCTTATTTATTTCGAGTTAGGATTTATGTCCCAAGCTCATCAAGCACAATCGGCCACTAGTTTATTTCTCTATCTTATATGTTCTGATATGGTCTTCTATACTGTATAAGTATACTTTTGAATATGGATCTTGTGTCAATTCACGTTCGAAATCAAATTCTTGATTATCAAATCTGTTAAAGAATGTTTCGTATTCTTCGACTGATAATTGCTCTCTAGATTCTAGCATATTTAAGTGTTTCTCTTTATCTAATGCTTTGTCATATCCTTTAACGATTGAACCACTAAAGATTTCTCCTACTGCTCCTGAACCATAACTAAATAGACATACTTTCTCTTCTGGTTGGAATGTGTGGTTCTGTAATAACGAAATTAAACTTAAGTATAATGATCCTGTATAAATGTTACCAACATCTCTATTCCATAATACGGTTCTGTTGCAAAGTTGAATTTATAGTATAATTTTAACAAAAAGGAGTCTTCTGTATGAACTATTTCAGATATAAACAATTTAACAAGGATGTTATCACTGTAGCCGTTGGCTACTATCTAAGATATGCATTGAGTTATCGTGATATATCTGAAATATTAAGGGAACGTGGTGTAAACGTTCATCATTCAACGGTCTACCGTTGGGTTCAAGAATATGCCCCAATTTTGTATCAAATTTGGAAGAAAAAGCATAAAAAAGCTTATTACAAATGGCGTATTGATGAGACGTACATCAAAATAAAAGGAAAATGGAGCTATTTATATCGTGCCATTGATGCAGAGGGACATACATTAGATATTTGGTTGCGTAAGCAACGAGATAATCATTCAGCATATGCGTTTATCAAACGTCTCATTAAACAATTTGGTAAACCTCAAAAGGTAATTACAGATCAGGCACCTTCAACGAAGGTAGCAATGGCTAAAGTAATTAAAGCTTTTAAACTTAAACCTGACTGTCATTGTACATCGAAATATCTGAATAACCTCATTGAGCAAGATCACCGTCATATTAAAGTAAGAAAGACAAGGTATCAAAGTATCAATACAGCAAAGAATACTTTAAAAGGTATTGAATGTATTTACGCTCTATATAAAAAGAACCGCAGGTCTCTTCAGATCTACGGATTTTCGCCATGCCACGAAATTAGCATCATGCTAGCAAGTTAAGCGAACACTGACATGATAAATTAGTGGTTAGCTATATTTTTTTACTTTGCAACAGAACCGAAAATAATCTCTTCAATTTATTTTTATATGAATCCTGTGACTCAATGATTGTAATATCTAAAGATTTCAGTTCATCATAGACAATGTTCTTTTCAACATTTTTTATAGCAAATTGATTAAATAAATTCTCTAATTTCTCCCGTTTGATTTCACTACCATAGATTATATTATCATTGATATAGTCAATGAATAATGACAAATTATCACTCATAACAGTCCCAACCCCTTTATTTTGATAGACTAATTATCTTCATCATTGTAAAACAAATTACACCCTTTAAATTTAACTCAACTTAAATATCGACAAATTAAAAAACAATAAAATTACTTGAATATTATTCATAATATATTAACAACTTTATTATACTGCTCTTTATATATAAAATCATTAATAATTAAACAAGCCTTAAAATATTTAACTTTTTTGTGATTATTACACATTATCTTATCTGCTCTTTATCACCATAAAAATAGAAAAAACAAGATTCCTAAAGAATATAGGAATCTTGTTTCAGACTGTGGACAAACTGATTTTTTATCAGTTAGCTTATTTAGAAAGTTTTATTTAAATTACAGTTTCTATTTTTATTAGATCACAATTTTATTTTAGCTCTTGTTCAAGTAATCATTTTTCGCCAAAAACTTTATACTGAATAGCTTCTACATTAAATACTTTGTCAATGAGATCATCTACATCTTTAAATTCAGAATAATTTGCATATGGATCTATAAAATAAAATTGTGGTTCTTTACCGGAAACATTAAATATTCTTAATATTAAATATTTCTGCTTATATTCTTTCATAGCAAACATTTCATTTAGCGACATAAAAAATGGTTCCTCAATACTAGAAGATGTAGATGTTTTAATTTCAATAAATTTTTCTACAGCTTTATCTGTATTTGTTGGATCAAAAGCTACTAAATCATAGCCATGACCGTGTTGAGAGCCTGGATTATCATTTAAAATATTCCTAAACTGTTCTTTCTTATCTTCGTCTATTTTATTATCAATTAGCTCATTAAAGTAATTTAGCGCTAATTTTTCTCCAACTTTACCGGTTAATTTATTCTCTTTATTTGATTTTTCAATTTCTGAATCATTTTTAGTAGTCTTTGATACACCTTTTTTATATTTTGGAATTATTCCTTTAGGTGCTTCCACTTCCTTGAGTGTCTTATCTTTTTGTGCTGTTCTAATTTCTTCAATTTCGCTGTCTTCCTGTATTTCGTCTATGCTATTGACCAAGCTATCATAGGATGTTTTTGTAACTTTTGAAGCTAATTCATTAAATAGTTCTAAAAATTTCTTTAAATCCTCTAGCATATCTTCTTCTGTGAATCCTTCATTCAAATCATAATATTTGAATCTTATTGATCCATGAGAATATCCTGATGGATAATCATTTTTTAAATCATAAGATGAATCTTTATTTTCTGCGTAATAAAATCTTCCAGTATTAAATTCATTTGATGTAATATATTTATTGAGTTCGGAAGATAAAGTTAATGCTCTTTGTTTTGCAGCATTTTTATCCCGCGGAAACATATCACTTATCTTTGACCATCCTTGATTCAAAGATAAGTATATGCCTTCTCCTTCCGGATGAAAAAGATATACCAAATAATATCCATCCTTTGTTTCTTTTGTTATATTCTCATCATATATTGAAATCCAAGGAACTTTACTATAGTTCCCAGTAGCAACCTTCCCTACAACTGAATATTTATCTTCTTTTATATGCACTTTTAACTGCTTGGGTAACTTATCATGGACTAAAGTTTTATATAGATCACCTTTATCCCAATCAGATTTTTTAACTACATTATTGGTACGTTTCTCTTTAATTAATTTAAGGACCTGCATAAAGTTGTCTATCATTTGAAATTCCCTCCTATTATAAAATATATTATGTCTCATTTTCTTCAATATGTACTTATTTATATTTTACCGTAATTTACTATATTTAGTTGCAGAAAGAATTTTCTCAAAGCTAGAACTTTGCTTCACTATAAGTATTCAGTATAAAGAATATTTCGCTATTATTTACTTGAAATGAAAGACTGCGGAGGCTAACTATGTCAAAAATCATGAACCTCATTACTTATGATAAGCTTCTTAAAAACATAACAGCAATTCACATAAACCTCATATGTTCTGATACATTCAAAATCCCTTTATGAAGCGGCTGAAAAAACCGCATCATTTATGATATGCTTCGCCTCTCATGATCTTAAATGCGCGATAAATTTGTTCAATCAATATGACGCGCATCATTTGGTGTGGAAAGGTCATATTGCTGAATGATAAAGCATAATTGCTGCGTTGTAAGACGTCTTGGTGTAAACCATTGGAGCCACCTATGACAAATGTAAAGTCGCTTTGACCTTGTGTCATGCGTGTTTGTAGTTCTTTAGCGAGTCCTTCTGAAGACAACATTTTCCCTTTGATTTCCAACGTGATTACTGTGGATTGGGGTTTAATCTTATTGAGTAGACGTTGGCCTTCTTTTTCTTTGACTTGTTCTATTTCTTTGTCACTCATATTTTCAGGTGCTTTTTCATCTGGTACTTCTATTATTTCGATTTTCGTGTAAGGTCCTAATCTTTTTTCATATTCTGCAATGGCTTGCTTCCAATATTTTTCTTTTAGTTTTCCAACTGATAAGATAGTAATCTTCATTTTATCCTCCAAAAGTACATGATTTATTCGAGTTATCCACAAGTTATACACTTGTGCACACAATTCCCTCTTAGTATAACAATTAAATTAACATTTTCTTAGTGTTTTTTAAGATTTATACACAGATTCAAAGAAATATCTTGTGAATTTGTGGATAAGTCTGTGAATAATGTGGGTATTTATGTGTGTATTGTACACATTTCTGGATAACTATTGCTTAATCAGTGGATAACTTTACGGTCGTCTTAACGTTATTTTTACAATTATTCCCTATATTTCAGGCCTTTTAGACTCACTTACTACATATATCATCATTGATATCCTAGTTTTCCACACGCATCTTTTTAACCCTAAATTAATATCATCATTATCTTTATGTAAGTGAGCTATCATCTAGCAGTTATGTATCACCCCTACCCGAGTTTCATCAATCATCACTACGACATTCAATCAAATATAGAGTGCTCCACTTTCACCTCAATTAAGCATATAATCAATTAAATTAATTCATATTAACTATGATGATATTGACTTGATAAAGTCTCACATGACATTGCTTTGTGTTACAAAATAACGGTGAAAGCAGCGGTAGATCATTTATTGCGTTGAATCATACATGTGTAGAACATAGAAACTTACTTTTTTATTAAATAGCATATCCACTAACTTTAAACACAATATATTCAATAATTATTTAAATGTCAATTTTTATTTTGTTACAATTTCTAAATGTTTTTAAATTTTAACTTTATACTTAAGTTTTTATGAGAGTCTTAATATTTTATTTATTCATATTTTTACAACATTACTTTTTTATCAACTAAGAAATATTAGGAAGTGTAATATAAATCACGAAGCTTGTAAGACATCGTTCGCCCCCGTCCATGATGCGCTTTCATTTCAATTAAAAATTCTTAAAGCAATCGTTCATGCATTAGCTCATTTAAACTAACACGTAATCATTCCTTACACTTCTCCTGACATCTTTTTCAAAAAAATAACCTACTTAAGCACAATACTTAAGTAGGTCGTTTGTCTTACCTCTATTCAATTATAGTGTATAAATCGGTGTGGCTTGTGCTTTATCGGTATCGCAAAGCAATACTTCTTTCTCTGTATCGATATCATGTTCGTTGAGCACTTGTCCAACACTCATGCGTGCGAGGTCTTTCATATTATTATCTTGTGATAAATGAGAGAGGTATATACGTTTCGTATTACCTGTAATGACATCACTCATCGCAAGGCCTGCGTCTTCATTGGATACGTGACCCATATCACTCAAAATACGTTGTTTCGTCTTCCATGGATAACGACACATGCGTAACATATCGACATCGTGATTACTTTCAAACATAAAGACATCACTACCTTGAATCATACCTTTCATACGATCTGAAACGTAACCAGTGTCAGTAATCATCGTGAATTTCTTATAGTTATTGTGGAAGATGTAGAACTGTGGATCAATCGCGTCATGTGACACGTTAAATGATTCTATATCGAATCCTGCAAGAGATTTCGTTTCATATGGATTAAAGATAAATTTCTGATCCATTGGAATGCGATTATCTTTCTTCTCTATCGCTTTCCATGTATTCTCATTCGCGTAAATCGGAAGTTTATATCTACGTGCTAAGACACCAAGACCTTTAATATGGTCGATGTGTTCATGTGTCACTAATATTCCGTTTAAATCCTTAATGTTTCTGTCGATTTGGCTGAAAAGTTCTTCCATCTTCTTGCCAGTTAAACCTACATCGACGAGTAGGCTACCTTTCTCACTTTCTACGTAAGTGGCGTTACCTGTACTACCACTTGCTAATACACTCATACGTATCAAGCGACTCATCCTTTCTCATATGTACCATAGTTATTTGTTTATAGGGGTATGGGGGAACTCAAGTTTCTTACGCTTTATTGAGATGCTTCGACTAAGTTGGGTTTCACTCAATGTTGATTTTTTATCCTAAATTGCGTAGATATTTTAAAGTTTCGACATTCCTTAATACAGTTATTCAAATATCGAAACGTCACGTCCTCTAAATTTCCTTTATATTATACTATATCAATTTTAAAAGTTGAGTTCCAATAGTCCGTTTATCGAAGACAGTCATTCACCTCTTAAAACGGTACACCGCTTCATAAAAACCTCGATATTGAGCCTGTCATTGCATCCTCTTAAACGACCTAACATATCGACCAACATCATTTTTGATATCCACCCTATTTAATTACTCAATCACTTTCAATACGTAAAAAAGCCTGAAATCACTCATCGTGTCTCAGGCTTAGTTTATATCATCATATATAGCTTCATAATCAATCCGTGAATCATCACATGTCGTTAGCTCGATAAATGACTTCTAACATAAGTACGCCAAAGCTTGCTCTAGACAGTACAAATTAACGTAACCTTCTATGCTATAGCTTGGCGGTTTCATTCAAACGTCACGCCACCCATCAATAACCTCTAATAATCAATCACTTTCGGATTATGATTTGTAGCTTCTACATAATAGGTTTGAACTTCATCCTTGCCTTTATGTTTTACTTTAATTTCCCAGTTAGGTTGGAGTAATTGAACGTTTGTTTCCTTTACCACTGAATAATAGCCTAGGCGTGCGTCTAGCACTTGATCATTTTGTTTTAGATATCTGTTATAATAAAGGGCTTCAATAGCTTTACGTGGTGTGATGACTTGTTTCTTCGTGCTATTTGAACCTTTAGCTACTTGTATATCATCCATCGTTGTCTGCTTATAGCTTGTTGCCTTGCCATCGCTCAAATTAAACGTTAGGCGTGCTTTACTATTATTCATAATTGGATAATCTTTATACGTTTGTTCGTAAGTGACTTTATCTTTAGTTAAATCACTTAATTGATACTCTTTACCGTTAAAAATTTTCTTTGCAATGTACTCTTTGATATCTTGTAAGTTCTTATCACTCACTTGAACGCCTTTATCAATATCTCCTTCAAGTGTTTTATCGGAATCAGACGTTTGCAGGCTTGAATGATCTTTCGCATAACTTGAGAAATTCTTTGAACGGGCAGTAATTTGTTCAAGTTCAGTATCTTTCACGCTTTGATTCAAGACATCCTTGGGCACGTCAATTTCTTCTTGTTGAAAGTTGACTTCGTTTACCTTTTCCGAGTCATTAACTTGTGATTTATTCACTTTATCAATATAAACGATGACTAAAAAGATGTTCACAAGAATAAAAACGAAAATGAAAAGTGTCTTCGTAAGTTTCCAGTTCATTTATTCAAGCCTCCCATCTTTATAGGCATACCAATTGCCATCGTATTCTACAAACCAACGTGGTATTAATTCACAGTTACGTTGAACTTCAATATCTTCGTTATTTGCCTTGTCGTCCATATCATAACCAATCGCAATGTTCGTTACCTTTTCAAAATCAATATCAGGATGGTTGGCTAATGCAGAACGCACGGACTCAACGGTGGGCACGGATTTAGATTCTTCACTGTTCAATGTGACGTCCGTCTTAAGTAGCGAACGTTGATAATCGTAAACGCCTTTATCCCCCCATGTGACTTGAATTTCATTGAAGTTCTGTTTATTAAACGTTGGGTGACCGTTGAGGAATCGTTGATATGTGAGTTTCCCCGTTCTATTATCTGTTTTAAATAGGCGATAATCTTCATTTAAGAAGCCACCATGACTATTTATAAACTCGTATGTGCCTGGGATGGTTTCTTGCATGTTGCTTGAACTTTTCGCATCTTCAGATAAATTCTTATAATGATACATTTCATCTTTATCGTTGTAGTTGGCGACGCCAGTATTGTTGTTGTATGTTGTCGTACCACTTTGAGAGCTACGAACGATCGTTGAATCATCAAATAGTATTGAGTTCATGCGTTCAACACTAATCGTATTGAAGACCATGCGATACGTCTTTAAGTCTTTCGGTTTGCTTGGTGCAAACACGTGTGTTGCTTTGTCGATTGTATCTTTATTCGTGATGATTTCCGTATAAGGCTGCATGTCAGGTTCGATACTTTTAAAAGCTTTATCAACATTATTCCCTTTCATGGTTGTCTTAAGTTTAACTACTTCATGACGGTCTTTGCTAATCGCATATAGTACGACGTGGTTATTATGATCTTGATCGATAAGGAGGCGATCAAAATTAAAGTTATTCGGCACTTTCGCATCGATATCGAGTACTTGACTTAAGTATGTTGAAAGTGGCAAATCATAAGTGAAATCTAGGACAATAAAATCGTTGCTTAGTTCAGGTATAACAAGGTTATGTTCCCTTTTCAGATGTGATACAGATTTAACTTCTTGATTCTTTAAAGGTTGAATCATCTTGTCTAAGACTGCACCTGATGCCACTGTTCCTTGAGATTTATCATCTCTAGAATGCACGATTTGAAATGGTGTGATTGTTCCTTCCATTTCTGCAGTCATTGGTTTAGTAAGTGGTTTAGGTTTATCACTTTTACTATTATCCGTGTTATCAATATTTGAAAGGTCTGGAGAAAAGTTCCAGACCATGTATGTCAAAACGATACTCATCAAGACGAGTAGGACTAAAATAATTGATTTAGTATGTTCTTTGTTATTCATCCCAATCACCGTCTTCAATGATTTCGCAAGGAAGTGTAATAAAGATTGACGTACCTTGTCCTTCTACACTGTTAGCCCAAATTCGACCGTTATGTGCTTCGACAATCTCTTTGGAAATAGCTAGACCTAGTCCTGTACCACCCATCTTACGTGTACGTGCTTTATCTACACGATAGAATCTATCAAATATTTTGTCTACCTTGTTAATTGGTATTCCAATACCATTATCTTTAATACGAATCGTCATTCTATTGTAAAGTGCATTTTGTTTCACATGAAACTCAACACGTTTCTCGCCACGTGAATATTTCATTGCATTGGTAATGACATTATCAAATACTTGTGTCATCTTGTCTGGATCGATTTCAGCAAAGATGGTTTGTTGCGGAATTTCGCGCACGAATGTCGTATCTTTCGCTGCCATTTCATGACGGTTAATAATTTTGTTGATAAACATATTGAAGTCGATAATTTCTTTCGTAATTTGATCTGATTCATTATCCATTTTAGATAATTGAAGTAAATCATTCACTAAACGAATCATACGTTCAGTCTCTTCGCGTGTGACAGATAGGAATGATGGTGCCAATTCTTTATCTTGCCAAGCACCTTCTTCAAGTGCTTCGATATAGCTATTCATCGATGTTAACGGTGTACGTAATTCGTGTGAAACATTCGCAACGAATTCGCGACGTTCACGTTCGACTTGTTGTTGTTCTGTGACATCATGTAGTACGGCAATGTAACCTGTCACGAAACCTGTTTCTTGGACAATCGTACTAAAGTTTACGCGTGCAATAATGCCTTCTTCTTCGTTAATATCTAACAAGAAGGAATCACTATTTTCTTGAATTTCCTCTAATGAGAATTCATTTTCTAAGTTAAGGACACTAAGCATGTAGTAGCCGATGACATCTTCTTTCGCGAGACCGAGCATTTTCAGCGCCATGTCGTTTGCAATACGTACACGTCCACGGCGATCTGTCGCAAGAATACCGTCGCTCATATGCGTGATAACAGAATCTAGACGACGTTTCTCACTTTCTGTATTCGCTTGTGCTTCTTGGACACGTTTCGATAAGTTATTGAAGGCAAGTGCGAGTTCACCGATTTCATCGTTACCGTATATCTTCACTCGTTGCGTGTAGTTACCTTTAGACATCTCGACGGTTTGGTTACGCATATCGGTTATCGGCTTAGTAATCGTTCGTGCAATGAAGAATCCTAGTATCACTGTAATGAATAGTGATATCGCTGTCCCTACGATGAATATCTGATTAATGTTGTTCAGCTGATTGTATACATCATTAATTTTCGATTCTATGTATATATCACCGATTGTCTGTTTATCGACTTTAACCGGTATATTATATACCCAAACACGCTCTTTACCACTTCCGTAATCCTTAAGAACCATATGATCATTCGTTTGTCCTAAGGAGAGCGCCTTTTGAACTGAACCGTCGTTGACCTTTTGATTGATAAGACCACGGTTAGACTGCTTGGTTGTTGCCATGATGATTTGATCTTTATCAATAAAGCGTATTTCTCCTATTTCTTGGCGATTCGCATATTCATTCAAAAGGTCTTGGATATCCTTTTGAGCGTTGACTGAACCTTTATCTTTATCTTTATAAACCTTTTCAATATTGACGTCTAATTGCTTCGCATATTGTGTTATGTTTTTCTTGAAGTTATCGAGTAATTCCTTTTCTAAACTATTCGTAAAATACAAACCGATGATTTGCATACCAATAATAATGAGTAGTACATAAACAATAACGAGTTTCGTGTGAAGGGATTGTAGTTGTTTAAGCCACTTCATAAGACGCTCCCTCTAATCATGTTGTTGGAGGAAGTATCCAACGCCTCTACGTGTCACAATGTATTCTGGATGAGATGGATCATCTTCAATTTTTTCTCTTAAACGGCGAATTGTTACGTCCACAGTACGAACATCACCGAAATAATCGTAACCCCACACTGTTTGTAGTAAGTGTTCACGTGTCATGACTTGACCCATATGTTTAGAAAGATAATGGAACAGTTCGAATTCACGATGCGTTAATTCAATGTCTTCTCCACGTTTTTTAATTGAATATGCATCTGGATAAATCACAATATCTTTAATTGTAATTTCATTTGTCGCACCACTTACTTCTTGAGCTGGTTGTGAATAATGACGGCGTAAGTTCGCTTTCACACGTGCGATGAGTTCACGAGTACTAAATGGTTTAGTTACGTAATCATCTGCACCTAATTCAAGACCTAAAACTTTATCAATTTCAGAATCTTTCGCTGTCAGCATGATAATCGGCATTTCATATTTTTTACGCACTTCACGACATACTTCCATACCATCTCTACCAGGTAACATAATATCAAGTAAGACGATATCTGGTTCTTCTTCATAGATTAAATCTACTGCGTCATTACCGTCATAAGCGCAATATACGTCGTAACCTTCTTTTTTTAAATTAAATTCTAAAATATCAGCAATTGGTTTTTCATCGTCAACTACAACAACTTTTCTAGCCATATATTATAAACCTCTTTTCTCAAAGTGTAGTTCTTCCGTTCGTTTACATTGCTAATGTTATATCAAATTTTCGAAGTGCTTCATTATTATTCTGTTCTCTATATAACATATAGCTACCTATTATATAATTTACCATTTATGAACGGTTAATTCTATTTTAGTATTTAAAATTATAGAATAATATTATTTATAATTTTACCATTGAAATACAGTTCCGCAAAATAAGTTAGACTTTTGCAATATGCTTGACGCTTTTGTTTAGGTTTATCATCATATTTTATCAGTTTCGTATATGTCAAAAGTGCAGTAATGACAGTATTTGTAATTATAGAAATATAAGCATGTATAGGAATATTAAGTTTTCATTGCATGTTAAATAAAGTAGGTAATGTGAATCAGAAAGATTAATAAAGTGAAGGTACAATGTTGTATGTAAAAAAGCATAAAAAAATGCCTACCCTATTGGGTAGGCAATACGGTCCCGACGGGAATCGAACCCGCGATCTCCTGCGTGACAGGCAGGCGTGTTAACCGCTACACTACGGGACCTAGCATGGTGACTCCTACGGGACTCGAACCCGTGTTACCGCCGTGAAAGGGCGGTGTCTTAACCGCTTGACCAAGGAGCCGTTCTTAAGCACAAGATAGATTATAGCATAGCTCTACTTTTGATGACAAGATATTTTTTACATAAATTTAATAATATTTTTGTTTCGTTAATCAACCAACACAAACATGCTATGAAGCTTACTGTGGAGAAGAATAAAACCATTGATTTCATTCAAAACTAATTTCAAATTGCTGTTTTAAAATAAAACTGGAGTATGACAAAAGAAGATTGCGAATCATTGTCCTACTCCAAAATAAATAACAGGCGACCATTAAGTTGTGGCCGCCTGTTTAAATATGATTCACTGCATATATAGATAGATATGAGTTAGAAAGCTTTTTACATTCATGTTTATTGGACTAAGAATAATGTTAATCATTTCGTTCAATGCGTTCAATGCTCTAATTAAACAAAACTCACATGCTTTCTTGACGTTTTATTCTACCAAAGTTTCTCTAATAAATTCGTTTGTTCGCGGTCTGGACCTACTGAGAAAATTGAAATATGGACACCGCATAATTCTGAAATACGTTCTAAGTAATTACGTGCATTCTCAGGAAGCTCATCTAAACTACGACAACCTGTAATGTCTTCAGTCCAACCTGGAAGCTCTTCGAAGATAGGTTTACAACGTCTTAATTGATCTAAGTTTGCTGGGTACTCAGTAATTTTTTCACCATCTAATTCGTAAGCAGTACAAATTTTAACTGTGTCTAATCCTGTTAAAACGTCGATTGAGTTAATTGAAAGATCTGTGATACCACTTACACGACGTGAATGACGTAATACAACTGAGTCGAACCAACCTACACGACGTGGACGTCCAGTAGTTGTACCATATTCACGACCCACTTCTCTAATATGGTGGCCATCTTCATCAAAAAGTTCAGTTGGGAATGGACCGTCACCTACACGAGATGTATATGATTTACATACACCAATCACTTTAGACACTGATGTAGGGCCAACACCTGTACCTACTGTAACGTTACCTGCAACTGGATTACTAGATGTAACGAATGGATATGTACCATGGTCGATATCTAACATGACACCTTGTGCACCTTCGAATAATACCTTTTCATCAGCCACATTTGCATCGTCTAAAATTTTAGCTGTGTCTGTCACATAGTCTTTTAAACGTTGACCTGCAGCATAATATTCGTCAAAGATTTCATCGAATGTTGGACAAGTTTCGTTAAACATGCCTTTAAAGTATGCGTTTTTATATTCAATATTTTCTTTAAGTCGGCGTTCGAATGTTTCCTTTTCTAATAAGTCTGCCATGCGAATACCGATACGTTGTGCTTTATCTACGTATGCTGGGCCGATACCTTTTTTCGTTGTACCAATTTTATTATCGCCACGACGACGTTCTTCATATTCGTCTTGAGCTAGGTGATAAGATAAAATGACTTGTGCGCGATTTGAGATGCGTAGGTTGTCAGTTGAAATGCCACGTTCATTTAACCCATCTAGTTCTTTTAATAATGCGACTGGATCTACAACAACACCATTACCGATTACAGCTAATTTATCTTTATAAAAGATGCCTGATGGTACTAAGTGTAATTTGTAAGTTTCTCCACCGAATTGAATCGTATGTCCCGCATTGTTACCACCAGAAAATCTAGCAATTACGTCTGCTTGCTCTGCTAAAAAGTCTGTTATTTTACCTTTACCTTCGTCTCCCCATTGTGTCCCAACTACTACGATTGATGACATATGAGCACCTCCAAGTTTTTCTCGTTTAACCACTAGGTATTTTACCAATATGATTTTGAATTTGCAAATAAAAATCGAACATTAATTAGCGTTCGATAACGCATTATCTTTCAGTATTTTTTCTGTGCGAAATCACTTTTAAACGTTTCTATGACAGTTATTCAAAGGGTATTTAAGTGAAATACATACACATACTTCCAACATTTTCAAAAGAGAAAAACAAAATAAAAACCGTACAATAAACAGTTTACAACAATTATTGTACGGGAAAATATTTTTTATGACATATCTGCATGAGCATAATCAATATCTGTAAATTTATTATATTGTTTCATAAAGTGAAGTTTCACAGTACCTGTTGGACCGTTACGTTGCTTGGCGATGATGATTTCAATTTCACCGTTATCATCATTTGTCTGTGGTTCAAAACCAGCATCGTCATCATCTTCATCACCTTCACCACGATTATAATAATCATCACGATATAAGAAAGCGACAATATCGGCATCTTGTTCTATAGACCCAGATTCACGAATATCACTCATCATAGGACGTTTGTCTTGTCGCTGTTCAACGCCACGTGATAACTGACTCAGTGCAATAACTGGGCATTCTAATTCACGTGCAATCGCCTTAAGTGTACGTGAAATCTCTGAAACTTCTTGTTGACGGTTATCTGAGAAACGTGATCCGCTTCCTTGAATCAATTGTAGATAATCAATCACAATCATATCAAGACCGTGCTCTTGTTTGAGTCGACGACATTTAGAACGTAAATCATTGATACGGATACCTGGCGTATCGTCTATGAAGATTTTAGTTCGTGATAGCTTACCTACCGCAATCGTAAAGCGACTCCAATCTTCTTCAGTCATTGTCCCAGTTCTTAAACGATTGGAATCAACGTTACCAGAACTACAGATCATACGTGTTGCCAATTGGTCGGCGCCCATCTCAAGTGAGAAGAAACCAGCAGTCATTTGATCTAAGTCACGATAACCAGTTGGAATACCTGGTGTTTGACCACTATTTTGGTCGAGTTCTTCTGCGGTTTCATATACCTGTCCTAAGACATCTCTAATATCTTTAAAACCATCACTTTCTCTTGTAGAAGATAGTTCTAAAATACGTCGTTCGGCGTCGCTTAAAATCGTATCTAATTCTAATTCATCATTATAGCCATCATTCGCTATACTATCAGCGGTTTGAATAAGTTTCCGTTTCAACGCATGTTTAAAAACGATATCCGTATAGTACTGAACGTTTCGCGTTGTCGGTACACTCGTCGATAGTTCGGCAAGATATTGAGGGCCACCCGCTTCGTTTAAGCTACCTTCACTTGATAATTGATCCATCAATGTGACAACATCAATTTC
>Ga0115846_100173_pt1 | contig 32394 bp, 17 predicted proteins | sample InSIn5gowninarea_2_FD_83860 | JGI IMG/M metagenome (GOLD analysis project Ga0115846, IMG submission 83860) | reverse complement strand
CATGTTCCGATCTCCGATCGGAAAGTAATAGTATTTTACCCTATTTATTTTTAAGTATATAAGTAAAGATACTGCATAAAACCCGTTACAATATGACACTTAATAGACAAAATGGATAAACTTAATTCAAAGAAAAATAGGGCTCCAATAATAGCACCTAAAGGTAAATTTTGTGTATATTCTTGTCCTGTATCAATTAATTCAACTAATCGTAGGTTAAGCATCATAATTACAAATAAAAATAAAATGGCAATAGCACCTACATAGATAATTAGATAAGCTAATCCTAAGTATGCTACTCCTAATAAAACTAAATATCCTGCAACATTAATGAAAACTGAAATTAAAAATAATACAGAAATAACCGGATTTTTGGCCGTAATAACCAGAATACCTGATAATACTGCACCAAAAGCTAGTACGTCTAATAAAAAGTGATTCATTATATATATTTGCTCTGTTACTCCTAACTTTTTTAGATTATTTTTTGTATTGTATACGTAGATAAACTATTATATAGTAATATTACTGCTAGATAAACTACCGTATTTATTCAAATAACAATAGGATGTTAGGAGTAATGACGAGAGCCTATTTCCTGACCGTAAACACCCGTTATAATATTATTTCTTTTTTTAGTCTTTCAACGTAAGAACTAATAGATTAGCATCAGTTCACTGTGCTAATCACTTACAAGTGTTCGAAAGCGTTTTGGGGTAATAGCGGAGGGAAAAGTGGTAACTTATAGGGTTCACCTAGAGCTTTAGAGTTTTTCAACCCTTTTGTCATTTTATCCGGAAAGGGATAAGGAACATTTCTATTTGAGGATAGGATGGTTTATTAAAAAAAAACTTGAAAAAGTCGTTACTTGGAATTGAACCAAGATCTGAAAGTTAACAGCTTTTCGCTCTACCGTTGAGCTATAACAACTGTATATAGATAAATATACTTATATAATCTTTTATCTATGTAGATAAACATACTTATACAATCTTTTGTCTATGTAGATCTATTACTCAGGTGACTGCGATTCGAACGCAGAAAGTCCTTCTCCCAAAGAAGGCAGCAAACCAGGCCAGCTTCCCACCTGGTTAAGAGGAGTGAGATCAATTTATCCAGTAGGTCAATAATTTATCAGACAAAACGATTAAAAAAATATGATATTATCAAGTCTAACGGTAACGTAGTATTACTTAGCTAATGGCTTTACAGCACTATTACATGTAACCTATTTTAAGGTAGTATGCCTTATACCGTGGTTTATAATCAATTAGGATTATTAAACAATGTTCCTTTTCCCCCGGGCCGGCGCAATCCTTGAGAATCAAGGTGCAGCGTCCCAGGAGGAGGAAAAGTTAGTATCCAAGAGTAGGCTTCGATCTTAAGATGCTTTCAGATCTTATCCTTTCCATACGTAGCTACTCTGCTATCCGGTAACTCACCTTCCCCAAACTGCACACTTGAAGGCTTTCAAGTGCGTTTTGGGGAAGAATTGAGGTTAGTTAAGAACAGATGCACCAGAGGTATGTACCTTCAAGTCCTTTCGTACTGAGAAGATATCTCTTATTTACTATTATTCCCTGCAAAAGATAGGGACTATACTGACTCACGTCGTATTGACATTTATGTTAACCTTACATCTCTGTAAGGATCAGACTATTTCTTCAGTTTACTAACGTAACTGTCGGAAGTTTTAGTCGTTGAACTTAACTTAATCACTATTATTAAGTTTAGCTGCAGATTACCGTTATTATTATAAAAAAATGATATTAACGTACGGCTTTCCCTGCAATCTATCCAAAAGGGGCTCATTTATTGCTATTAAATCCAACTTAATAGCAAAGAGTATAGACATGAACCCAACTCGCGTACCACTTTAATCGGCGAACAGCCGAACCCTTTCCACCTACTGCAGCGGAAGGATGTGATGAGTCGACCTATTTATGTTGTCCATAATAGTAATAAGTTAGTAGTCTCCGCTAATAACTTATGTACCACGAATATTATCTCGGGTGAGATTATATTCTGGAGATTCTATTTGGATTACTATCTATTACCAGATAGATCAGATTATGTCATATCATTAATCTAGTACCTCAAGCGAATGTAACATTCGCTAGCTCGGAATCCCCCTTGCGGGATTACCGTGATTTAGGCACTTTATAACTCATAGATGGAATCATATGAGGACTAATCAACTCCCGTAAAGCCCTTAGATCTTTATTAGGAATTCGAATAACAAAATAAATATTTTTATGTGGAATTACAGTACTATGGAACCCAAATTTAGCGTTAAGTTCTTGCGACATCATAAGTTGTTCATCGTACGAAAACCCTTGAGTGTGTAAAATCATACAATCGCTATTTAAGGAACCATCACCCATAATTCAATAAGCTAAACCTAAACCTGTTAGGTGATTTGTAATCAAACCACTGTTAACCTTTTTAATTGTTTTACCGTTTAAGCTAGAGTAATACATTGAATAGATAGCGGTAAAGGTTGGATGTGAAAAAGTTTTAAATCAATAGCTTTTAACTTTACCTCTTCGGTGACCTGATTTAGGAACTCGAGTACCGGGCTCCTCCATAAAGGTGTAACCTTTGAATAAGTTAAATAAATGAAATAAAAAATCTTTTTGTAAATAACCTTGCTCAAATTTAATCAAAGCATGGGTACTTACTTTATACATAGTAGCGTCTGACAGTACCATTGCTACTGCAACCTCTGATAGGTAATTACTCATCATTGGCTGATTGAGTTTTCATGTCTGTCAATAGGGAGAGTTAAGATGGTAACCATCACGCCGGTTTTTAATTTGTCGGTTCATGTTATCTAATATAATTAGCTTAATTGTTGATGTTTCATAAGCTAGGACTAGAGCGAAAAAAATTGATTAGAGGGGGGGAGATTATTGATTAGGGAGAAAAATCGTTGAACAGGTACTTTTAAACACTGCTGCAAATTATACAAATCTATGTAACTTCTTGCATTATACCCTATTTATACTCGACGTCGATATAATACTTAATTTCATCGAGGTGCCAAACACCGAAGACAATATGAACTCTCGTTCGGTATCAGCCTGTTATCCCCAGCGTAGCTTTTATTCGTTGAGCGATGACCATTCCATAATGTATCACCGGATCACTATACCCTACTTACGTACCTGATCGACTTGTCGGTCTTACAGTTAAGCTTGCTTTTGTTATTACACTATGAGTTATCTTAGTTTATAAGCATTATTTTTGCAAATGAATACTTAAAGAAATTGGTTTCATTCCAATATAAGCAAACCTTTGGACTTCTATGATATTTTATTATAGAACTCCGTCCCAGAGAAACTACCAGGTAGCCATTGTTCCCCATTTGAGGTTAGCCATCGTCAATAGTTAGTCAAGGTTTTTCATTTTTGTCTTGTCGACTACCCTGTATCTACACCTAACGATTAACAATAGCAATAACTACTTATAGTAAAGCTGCATGGGGTCTGTTAAGATAGGTAGAGCATCACTGCTTTTCCCCCTCCAAGAACTGTACGTGCGACTTTCATCGCATACAGCTCAAGCAAGAAATATTTGATAAAAAATAGGGGGGGGTATTACTCCATTCGTTTAGTATTCATACTAGCTCGAATAGATTGAATTTTGGCTAATCCTGCCTCTGTTTTATGCTCACCGGCATCTTTAATCAGAGCAATTTCTTTTCATGCTAAATAGTCTAATTGTTTTCGTGTCAACAATGGATATTTATCCATAAATTGAATAATAGTTGAGGTATCCCGTAGAATGTATCGACTTACGGCTCGAACTCCTTGAGCAGCTTCTACTGAATGTAAATCAAATACTGGTTTCAGATACCCTGTTGTAATACCATATTGAGATTGGAAATAGTTTTTAATTGCTTCCAATAGCAAGATAGCGTGAGTACCTTGAGTTAACTCTAACTCAGGTACTACTGACAGGATTTTCCGTCCCCGGTTCATAACCTCTCCTACATAAACATAAAAACAACCTTCACCATCAATGAACCCTTGCAATCACTCTGCACAAATAACTGGAGGGAAATTAACCATAAATTGGTATTTGTCAGCAAAACTGACTTTAAGGTTCATAGAATCTTTAATGATTTTAATTTTCTCAATTCCATCTGTCCTTACCCCTCCTCCTGACGTAGGAGGGAGGACCAAAGGGGCAGTAAGGTGTGCACCTGAGTTCATTAATAAAGCAATCTCTCGGAATGCTTTGTAGTTAAGACATTTAGCGGTAATCAGTGGATTAGCATCAAAAAAAGGTAGAATTACGTTAATGATAACAGATAAGCTTGTTACTTTAAACTTAAGGGTGTTATCTCGTCGGTTGTCAATAACAACACTTCCTACAGGTTTAGATGTTTTTCTTAATCCTGTGAAAAATCGTTGTAGATCGTATAAAATACCCGCAGAATGGGCTTTTTGCGTTACTTTAAATTCTAACATTGTAAAATAACCAGTTCGTGGTGCTTTATTAGCGGATAAACCTACTGAAAAGCACCCTTCACCGTCTACGATTCCTCGTACGTAATGAGGTGTTAAGTTAGCGCCACCAAGCGCATAGTTTCGGTTGGATAACATATTATATAATAGTTATTGTTTCTTACTTTAAATATACCAAGCGACGACAGGCAAGTACTACTATCCTGTGTAAATCAATTAAACTACAGGACAGATCGATAGTATTTTATTGACGATAATACTATCGATACTTATAACGCTGAACTTAACACCCCCCTATTTTTTTATATACCCCTATTCAATACCCTATTTTATCATTTCCGCCAGATTTAAGTTAGCCATCTTTCAATGTGGTTATAAACCTATCCCTACCATTACAGTAAGACATTCGCTTTTTAAATCATCCTTTACCCACTAACCTGTATTATACCTTACGGTATAACTTCCCTTCCCATAAGCCTAGCTTATGGGAATGGGTGGTTATTGGGCTTACTAAGTTCCTATTAATGTACTTCAATCATTTCCTTAGAGTCCTACTATACGTTGACAGACAATAGGCCCTTAGATAAAGTACGGAAACACTTTATCCCAGTCTGTTACAGTAAACGATACCTGTTCCGTAAGATGTTTACTGGCAAATACAACGCTTCAACCGTAGATTCACAATGTTACTCATAGAAATGTAGCTCGTATTCTACTTATTTTGAAGTAGACATACTATAGGCTTCACACATAAGAATTACTTCCGTATGCATGCTATAGTGAGCTTGGAGATAGAGCACTCCAGTGGGGTCGCACCACATTACATTAATAGACTTCTTATCGCACTCCCGTCTATTTGCAGGCAAACCGCATCTTCACGGCTAATTCAATTTCACTGAACTGTGTGTGGAGACAGCGGGGGCATCGTTACTTCATTCATGCGGGACCATAATTAGTGGCCAAGGAATTTCGCTTATTTATATTGTGATTGTTAGCGTAATAAATCACCGAACCTCGTGATGGAAAAGGCTCAACTTAAGATTTCGCTTAAGATTGGACTATATCATAATAACAACTAATTATTCTTTTATAAAGGAAAAATAAGGGATATTGCATTTTAGTTGTTGTTTCTTACTTTAGTCTCTGAAGTAATTAGTGTTTGTTTTTTTAGTTAAAAAAGTAACACTCACTACCTGCTGATCGTCCCTTTAGTCTAATAGATAAACTATAGCTAATATAGGGAAATTTCAGCAATATAGATAGATTACCTTAACTATGTTCTAGTTCCTTAATCCTCGCACGCAGTAAGGGGTCCCTGATTAAGGAGACCCGACGTTCACCGAGTAAGCGAGGGGAACCAAAGGGTTAAGGGGCAGCACCACAAATAGGAATTTATCTTATTCTGGCTACCTGAGGATCCTTATAGTTAAGACCGCTGTTTACTACCTGTTCAATAGATAACTTTAATTACCCACCTTATTCAGTAGCACTGAGCAGAATTCAAGACTTATACAACTACATTAGTATTAGCAAATCTCTGTGTTTTTGGTAAACAGTCGCACCCCCCGATTCTGTGACACCAACCATTCTAACATGATCGGTCACCCTTATCCTCTAAGTTACGGGTGCAGTTTGCCGAGTTCCTTCACACACATTAGCTCTTCACCTTAGTATTCTCTACCTACGTACCTGTGTCGGTTTAGGGTACGGTATATCACGATCTATATTATTTTCTTGAGAATTTTTAAATTACTAAAAACTCTGTTCTACAGATACCCTCATCAGCTATGGCATTAGCACATAAACCTTAGAGACCGCGTTCATTCTAGGAAGTTGAACTTTTCCTTTCCCGATCGGAGATCGGGACTGCAAAACTTGATGGTTTTACTTAAAATATAGAAACCCTTACGCATTCGGTGAGGAGTATTCAATCTCCTTTTCGTTACTCATGACAGCATTGTCGCTTCAGTTACATCCAAATAATGAAACACTATTTTTCTTTTGTACTGAATGTTCCGCTACCTATTAGATCATAATAATAGTATTTATAATCTAAAGTGTAATATAGGTATAAAGTGTAGATCCGTATATCTTCGGCGCAAGTCCCCTGAGCATTATCCAAAAATTGAATAATACAATTAGACTACTGTACTGTTACGTACTCATTATAAAATTGCTGTTACCGGGCACATTTCATAGCTGTTATAGGGTACAAACTGCCTTAATTTCACTTAACTTTAATTGGGAACCTTAATATACACTCTGGGCTGTTTCCCTTTTGTCTATCCACCTTATCATGAATAGACTGCTTGCCTACGCGAATCTAGAATATAATATCAGTTGCTTTACGCCTGATATTATATTCGTAGTACATATTATTATATCAGGTTAACCTGATATAATAATATTACACAACTGTTCTGAGGTTAACTTACAAAGGTAGACTTTTCACAGTCCCCCATTTTACCTAGATAGTATATTAATACTACCATTAGTATGCAAATCAGTGCTATACCGGTTGTGATTCCTATTTTCATTATAAAAAAATATGCAGACACTATACTAAAATATATTTCGCGGAATGCCAGATATCACAATGTTAGATTCGCATTTCACGCCTTACCACAGCTCATCAAAGAACTATGCAACGTTCACTTGTTCGGTCCATTATAACCTGGCCATGGTAAGATCACATTGTTTCGGGTCTATTATAACAGACTATCTTTTCCTCCTCCTGGGACGCTGCAAGGATTGCGCCGGCCCGGAGGAAAAGCATTAAATGAAAATAAGATCATTTTATCCATATAATTAATATATAGTCGCTTTCGCTAAGGTTTTCATTCTATAATCGTCGTTGCGAGTGCAACGAGCGACGAAGATCTAAACCTTGCCTGCTATAATAAGTTGCTGCCCCATTATACAAAAGGTACGCCATCACAATTTCGTATTGCTCTGACTGCTTATATGAGTGCTAATTCAGGTTCTATTTCACCAGTCATCTACTTACTTTTCATCGTTTCCTTTACAGTACTATTCACTATCGCTGAATATGCCATACTTAGCCTAGAAGATGGTTCTCCTTTTATTTCGAACAGTTCGTATACCGTTCTACTATTACATAATTTACAACATCATTGATTATCTTCCCGATCTAAGATCGGGACTCAACAATACTCTAAGTTTATAAAAATAACCATTATTACACCACAGGACTTTCACCTTCTATGGGTATCTATTCCAAGATATTGGTATTATAATGGTCACTTAGGCTATTCTTATTTCGCTCGCCGCTACTATAAGAGTCTCGGTTGATTTCCTTTCCTCTAGTTACTACAATGTTTTGGTTCACTAGGTAAAATACTTCACAATCTAATAGATTGAGAATGGGGTTTCCCTTAGGATTGCAATATATTTATTTTATAAATACTGCTTTTCGTGTTTACACGTCCTTTCTGGCATATTCGCTAGACATCCTTAACACTCACTTTAATTACTTGATAATACGTTCCATATTGAAATCGATACTTATAATAACAATACACTAGAAAATAGGGGGGGGAGTAAGGAAAAATCCTTTTTATCATTCTCCAAAGGATACCGTATAAATGCTACATTACTTAGTTACATTACTTAGTCACACTTTAATTGTATATGCACCGATTTTATTTTTAGATGCATACTGACTAAAATCTACTGAAGAACCTCTGTTTTTATTTACGTAGAACGAACCTGTATGTTTGTTACTTACTGTTTTTCGAGGAATACTTCGTTGTGTTGTTAACCGACCAGCTAATTCCAATTTCAACCCAGTAATGTGACCTGATAGAGCATCACTAGGTAATACGCTATTTTTTTTTACCGTTGATAATTTATTAAAAATAAGTTTATGCATTCGAGTAAAATTGTATTTACCTCCATTAATAGCTACATATTGAGCTAAAATAGATCTATCTAAGTAAGGGTACCGTAGTCCTAGTAAGCGTACCTCCACTTTAAGAGACTGTTTATTACCTGTTTCTTTCCCTAATCATTGGGAAATTGCAGCACCTAAAGCAGTTAATTTAAGAATAGGAGTACCGTTTGGGGAAGCATAGTAAGGGATATTAACTACCACTTTGTCACCAGGTAATACTTTGTAACTCACATTACCGATAAGAGTTTTGTTGTGAAAAGGGAATTGGGCAAAAAAAGTAGTAACAACATATTGAAGCCCTTTGCTGACATTTTGTTTATTCAAATTAAGTTTATCCATTTTGTCTATTAAGTGTCATATTGTAACGGGTTTTATGCAGTATCTTTACTTATATACTTAAAAATAAATAGGGTAAAATACTATTACTTTCCGATCGGAGATCGGAACATGTATGCTTATTAAAACTTCCGCAACTGATGACTAAAACGATGTAATATATGTAATAAATGGAATCATTCTTACAGGGTGCACAATGGATTCCCACTGATAGGAAAGGTAGTAAAAACACCAGCCGATGAAAGGATTTGAACCTTTTTTTTCACTATATGAGAGTGATGAAATAACCAAGTATTCGACATCGGCTATAGTTTGATACTCCAAACAATCGTACTCCAAACAATCGTACTTCAAACAAGAGAATTAGAATATAATAGGCCAAATTTTGTGTACGTTCGTCGTGTAAGTGGTAATTGACTTCAATGTCAATAACCACTGTACTACATATATTACTGATTTATGTCCCGATCTGCGATCGGGAACAGTAATATATTAGTTATTACCTCTGAACGACAAACTGATTTTGAGTTAGATTACGCATATCTGACCTTATTTAGCTGTTAAAATACTAATATCATAACAACCAAAGAAACTGGTGGACACAGGGATTTATTCATGGCTAGCCAAAAAAATAGATGACCCAATATAGAATTATCTTATGGCCTAGACTAAATTACTGTAATGTTACCTGTTTTCACAAACTAGTTAGTATGTCTTTACCACCTCGGACCTTCCATAGATTTACACAATATCTTCAGTAAAAATATTCTAATCCCCTACTTATAACAAATTTAAATAGGGCCCAATACGAGAATCGAACCCGTGTAACCCGCACCACAAGCGAGTGTTCTACCACTGAACTAATTAGACCTAATATCTTATATTCCTTATGGATAAGAGTAAAATGGGGGGGGGTAAAAAAGTGATTTATATATAGCTTTTGGTAAATCAATGAGAACTTATTATCTTTGAACGGCTTTTTGTGACGACGTAATAGTAATCACTAAAGCGGTAACAAATAGTAATACAATTCGTAAGTCACCAATATTATCTGCAGTTGTTCCGGATAATACTGGACCGAATAATAATAGAGTTAAAGAAATAAACCCTAAAATGATATATAAAGCATATGAAGTAATAATTCCTGTGTCAACCGTAGCAATTTGTCGACTAGTATTATAGAATGATTCTGTTAATCCAAATGGTCCTACTTTTTCAATAAATCCTCGATCTAATACTTTAGATGTTACTAATCCTAATCCTAGCGCTTTATTGATAATATAGTTATTATAGATTACATCAAAATAATATTTACCGTTAAAGAATGAGTACATTAAGTAACCTACTTTGTTTTGAGTTAAACTTACTGCTTGATCTGGAAGTTGGTGGTAAAGTAACAATGCTGTAGCTGCACCTAACATACTTCCTACTGCTGGTAATAGTTTATAGAACAATGGAATACTAAATTCTGCCTCTACTAATGTAATGTGACTAGGATGGATAAATAGGGCTGATGATAAGAAATCACTTCCTGGACCAACGAATAGATCTTTAGCGATGTAACCAAAGAAAATCGCTAGTAATGATAAGATAACATACGGAATGACTACAATTAATGGTTGTTCATGAGTGTGTTCATAATCACCCTTAGGAGCATTAGGGTATGTTAAGAATGTCATACTAATTAATCGGAATGAATAAAAAGCTGTAATCATAGCAGTGATTGTACCTAATCAATAAGCAACGTTACCACTAAATTCATATTGTCCATAAGCAAGTTCTAAAATTAAATCTTTACTAAAGAATCCAGTTAAGAATGGGAATGCCATTAATGATAATGATCCTACTAAAATAGCAGTATAAGTGAAGGGTAAGAACTGAATTAAACCTCCTAATTTCCGTAGATCTTGTTGGTCTTGCATTGAGTGTAATACTCCTCCTGCAGCTAAGAATAATAGTCTTTTAAAAAAGGCATGATTTACTAAGTGGAATAATGCTACATTGTATTGGCTTAATCCCACTGCCATAAATAGATATCCCATTTGAGAACAAGTAGAATAAGCAATAACTCGTTTAATATCATTTTGTAGTAATCCTGTAGTTGCAGCAAAGAATGCTGTTAGTGCTCCTACTCAAGTAATAACGATTAACGTAGTAGGTGCATATTCTAGTAGTGGTGATGATCGTAACAGTAAATAAACCCCCGCTGTAACCAGAGTAGCAGCATGGATTAATGCAGAAACTGGAGTTGGTCCTTCCATCGCATCCGGTAATCAAGTATGTAGTCCTAATTGGGCTGATTTACCCATCGCAGCCAGTAATAGTAATAATCCAATCACTGTTAATGCTGACTCATTCATAAAGGGTGATAAACTGAATACTGTACTATAATCTAAGTTACCAAATACTCAGAATAAGGCAAAGAATCCTACACTTAAGAACATATCTCCTACTCGATTAACAGTAAGAGCTTTAATAGCAGATTTGTTGGCTTGAATTCGTGTAAATCAGAAGTTAATTAATAGATAAGATGAAATTCCAATACCCTCTCATCCTACGAACATAATTAAATAGTTATCTCCTGCTACTAATACTAACATAAAGAAAGTGAACATTGATAGGTATGCGAAAAATCGTTGGTTATGAGGATCAGCAGCCATGTAATCAACAGAGAAAATATGTACTAGTGAAGATACTACTAATACAGGTAATAACATAGATACAGTTAGGCTATCAAATAGGAAACCTCAGTTAACTAACATTGATTCCGAATCGATTCAGCTAGTTAAATAAATGGATACAGGACTACCAGATAAACCAACTTCATAGAATGCTACAATAGACAATAATGCAGACATAACTAGTAAAGTACAAGTAATAATGTGGGCTCCTGTAACTCCAACTTTACGTCCTAAAAATCCAGCAGACATAGCACCGAGTAAAGGAAAGGCTAAAATAGATAGATACATACTAGTGTTTTTACTTCATTAAGCGTTAGATGTTAATGAAATACTTCCTCGTAATCGGTAAAATGCAACTAGAATACCTAATCCAATAGCTGACTCAGCTCCGGCAATAGCAATAATGTAAACACTGTAAGTTTGTCCTAGAATATCATCAAAACTGAATGAACTAATAATAACTAACAATGTAACTGCTAATAACATAATTTCAATAGAAATTAACATTAAAATAATATTTTTTCGGTTAAGAACAAACCCTAAAATACCAATTAAAAATAAAACAAGAGATAAATTCATTGTATATAAATATTTCTCGCATATCCTTTTTTCATCTAGATACGCGAGAGTTCTAGCTATCTCATTTTTTGTTATTATCCCTAAAAGGAATATCTACCTAGTTATGGAAGCCTTACAAAGGGCAAAATCATTCCTGGAAATAACAAATAAAAGTAATCTTATATTCACCTTTTTAGGCGTAGTGTTATGGATATCTGTTACCCTAATTTTGGAGGAAACAAGTTATATCCTATTTATTATTATTTTCTATCTTTTATATATTTCGTAAGCGAGAACAACCGGACTCGAACCGGTACTTTGCACTATGACGTAGTGAAGTTCTACCATTAAACTATGTTCACTGTGTAATACATATATAGATAAGCTTATAAAAAGGGGGGGTAATAGTGTTTATCAATCTGCTGCACGTTCCCGTACAGCATCCGTGTTACAACTTCACAAAAGTCATGACTGTTACCACGTGAGACTCGATTAATTCACCGTAATCCCACTTTTGTAACCTATCACTCCCCTTGCGTGATGTGCAGTTAGTACATCTCAAATAGAATCTTCACCGTGGCATACTAATCCACGATTACTCAGAATTCCTTCTTCATGTAGCCGAGTTTCAGACTACAATTCGTACAGAACAACTTTTAATGATTAACGTGATCTTGCAATTTTGTATCACATTGGAGTTGCTTGTGCGGCACGTCTATAGCCCATTGCATAAGGGTCATAAAGGTTTGTCTTAGTCCCAGGATTATTTTTATATCAAAAATACACCGTTAAGGTTAATGATCTTAAGTCTCTTATCCCTCGAACGCCCAGTGAGGGGTCCCTGGATAAGAGAACCAGGAAGGTTCCCTCGAGGATCGAGGGGAGACCTGTAATTATGACAAGGACCTTGTCATAATTCCTGTTATTAGTTTATAGTTAATACTTCATAGTTAACGGTAGGGTTTGCATTCATTAGCGGACTTAACCATACGTCTAACGACATGAATTGAAGACAACCATGCAACACCTGTCACTTGCCTTACGGTATAAGCCGTTTTATCTATAAAATAGAATAAAAGCAAGGATACAAGCAATGGTAAGGTTCTGCGTGGATTATCGCATTAAATAACATGCTTCACTCTGGGTCTTTGAAACCGTCTAGTCCTTTCATTTTCACTCTTGCGAGTATACTAGTGTTGCGGAATACTTAACGCGTTTGCATTAAATCAAAATAATATTTAATTTTAGTATTCATCGTTTACAGTGTGGATTAACTTGGTATCTAATCAAGGTCACTGCCCACACCTTCGTGCCTCAGAGTCAATTCTTACTGATATAAGGCCTTCGCCATTAGTAGTCAAACTAGGATTATAAGATTTCATCCTTCCTCTAGCTGTTCTTTATATCTCGATTGAATTCAAGTAGACAAAATAACTTGCCTACAACCTACGCACCCTTTACGCATATGTATGTGGCTTAACGGTTGCCCAAATCGTGTAACCGCTCCTGCTGGCACGATGTTTAGGATGGACTACACTTTACTTTTACAAACATCGGAATAAATGCTCGTAAAAGGTCTTTTTTCGTTATAAAAAGTAAGCGTCTACTACACGAACCGTGCAATAGAATCTAGCTAGCATGTTCAAGCTTTTTCTACCTATATTAGAAATACGCCTATTGACAATGATTTGCGACTGCTGTACATCTAATGATGCCTCGGGTGAATCTCACACCCGTTGTGGGATAAATACTTTCATATTATCCTCCCCATCTTTGGCTAGTTGAGCTTTTACCTCTCCTACTACCTATTGGGAACCAAGCCACTGTTACAATAAATGTAACGTATTTACTTAGTTATCCTCACCTCTACGCCAGTTTGTTTTAAAGTAAAACATCTGACTTGCATGTCTTCACCTGCTAGATACCGTTTAAGCTGAGCCAGGACCAAACTCTTGCTCGTATTTAACTCAATATTTGTTTCATTTACTAAAAACTATTGGTTATTTATTTGACTTTTCTATAAAAACCATTTATATATATATACTTATAGCATTTTATTTCCTTTTCCTTTTCCTGGGCAATAGATATAGTACATACCTAGTCCCTACCTAGTCCCTACCTAGTCCCTACCTCTTAAGGGGTAAAAAAAAAGGGTCAAGGTTGTTATGCAAAAGATGGGACTTGAACCCATAAGACTTTTAGTCACCTTGGCTTAAGCAAGATTCGTTTACCATTCCGACACTTTTGCTCCTAAAATAGAGGGGGGGGGGAAAAGGGTAGTATTTTATTTATATTATGATCGCGCAGGTTTAAAATGAGTCTTTTAGATAATGTTATGATCGTGATGGCTCAGTTTGAGTAGCTAAATCTAATAGTGTATTTTCTACTACTCCAATTACAGGTACAATTAATACAAATCATAGGAAGTATAATGCTGTACTAATTTGTCCTACTGTAATAAATGGGTCCTCTACGTGACATGCTCCTAAATACATTAACATGAAGAAATTTCTTGTGAATACTCAGAATGCAAATCGCATTAAAGGTCGGAATTGTGCTCCTCGGATTCGTGATGTATCTAATAATGGCATTGCTAATAGGATTAATAATGCACTGAACATTCTCAGAACTCCTAAAAGTTTGTTAGGAATTGACCGTAAGATAGCGTAGAATGGTAATAAGTATCACTCAGGAACGATCGATGGTGGAGTTTGCATTGGGTTAGCTGGAATGTAGTTATCACTATGTCCTAATAAATTTGGTGCATAGAATACGATTGCAGATAGCGCAAGTAAGAAACCAAAAATAGTGACAAGATCTTTAAATGTAAAATATGGGTGGAATGGGATTCGATCTGTGTTTCCACTAATACCTAATGGGTTTGATGATCCGTGTTCGTGTAAAGTTAATAAGTGCATTGCTGCTAATGCTGCTAATACAAATGGTAATAGGAAGTGTAATGAATAGAATCGGTTTAATGTTGCGTTATTTACAGAGAAACCTCCTCAAACAAATTGTACGAAATCTTGACCAATTCATGGAATAGCTGATAATAAGTTGGTAATAACAGTAGCCCCTCATAATGACATTTGCCCATAAGGTAAAACATACCCTAAAAATGCAATAGCCATCATTAACACTAACATAATTACTCCAATAGATCAAGGTAATGTTCGTGGCGCTTTGTATGATCCATAGTACATTCCTCGTCCAATGTGTAGGTATACAAAGATAAAGAAGAATGAAGCAACGTTAGCGTGTAAATATCGGATTAATCAACCGTAGTTAACATCTCGCATGATATGTTCTACACTAATAAAGGCTAAGTCAACTGAAGGAGTATAGTGCATTGCTAATGTTACTCCTGTAATAATTTGAATTCCTAAACAAGCTCCTAATAGTGAACCAAAGTTTCACATATATGACAGGTTCGCCGGCTGAGGTGAGTCCACCATGTAACTGTTTAATAATCCTAAGATAGGGTGTGTTTTAAGTAATCGCATTGTAGTTATTAGTTAACATAGATAAGGACTGAGATCGGTAATATCGAAGAAAAAAGGATATTATGTGCTCACTGAATCCAATATCTACTCAAAGCTACACTATACCTTTTCCCTTATTTTGGAACGGTTCCCCTCACCCACCGAGTAGGGTACAAGCTGACCATCCCAAGATGGTTGCGCAGTGTCCCCTACTAAGGTCGGGGGTGAGGGTTATATAGATAGAGATAGATTTGTAATAGGTAAATAACCTATGTGCTGGTCTTTTGCATTATAGACTGTATCTTGACCCTCGAACAGAGTGAGAGGTACCTGGGCAAGATAGCCAGGAAGGATCCCTGAGTATCGAGGGGATACCTGTAATTATGATCAGGTCCCCTGATCATAATTCCTGTTCGTTGGGTTAAAAAACCAATGTTTTCACTATTGACCTTGAAAGAATCGAACCCTCTTCTAACAATTATCGGTTGTTCGTTTTACCATTAAACTAAAGGTCAAGTGGTCTCTTATAAGAGAAATTAAAAAAAAGATATACGATCGATATGGGTTAGGCTTTCCTTAGTTGTTATTAATAACAAAAAGTAAGTGATGTACTGGACCTGTAATTAGGACAGCTTCGCGACACTCATAATCCACGCAGAAAATATTGGTAATGACACCACTTGAAAAAAGAAAGAGTTTATTAAAAAAGGATGTTTCTGATACTTATACCGGTCCGAGTGTTATGGGGGCCCCCATAACAACAGGTCTTTACACTCATTATTTCGAGTAAAGAGCCTTCTCGGTTCTCCACACTCTCCTTAAATCGAGTGTGAATACTATTTTAATAAATCATAAAGACCGCTTTGCCATCATACTAACTGCTGAAGACAAGGTGAATATATTATACCTCTAGGGGGGGGTGTTGGAATAAAAGAGTCTTTTTAATAATAGTATCTTGACCCTCGAACGCAGTGAGGGGTTCCCGGTCAAGATTACCAGGAAGGTTTCCCAAGGAACGAGGGATACCTGTAATTAAGGTAAGGTTCCCTTACCTTAATTCCTGTTACGCTCCTCATCAGTAGATCGAAACATATAGGAATAATCATACAACATCAACAAAATGTCAGTATAGGATAGATGATTCAAATCCTAAGTGGTGATGATCTGTTAGATGGTATGATAGAATTCGGAAGAATCTTACCGCGATAAAGAGAGTTCCAATGATTACGTGTAACCCGTGGAATCCAGTAGCAAAGAAGAATGTACTTCCGTATGCTCCATCACTTAAAGTAAAGGGTGCTTCATAGTACTCTAATCCTTGTAATCCAGTAAAGATTAGTGCTAAAAATACCGTAAGTAGAATACCTAATAATACCCCTTTTCGGTTACCTTGGATTAATGAGTGGTGTGCATATGTTACAGTAGCACCTGATGAAAGTAAAATAATTGTATTTAATAAAGGAATTTCAAATGGATTTAATGGGTCAATTCCTGCTGGAGGTCAGTGTGCTCCTAATTCTACTGTTGGTGCTAGTGCACTGTGGAAGTAAGCTCAGAAGATGGAAATGAAAAAGAATACTTCACTTACAATGAATAAGGCTACCCCTAAGTTTAACCCTTTTTGTACAGCGAAAGTATGGTTTCCCATAAATGATCCTTCTGCGGCCACGTCTCGGAATCATAAGATCATAGCAAATAAAGTAGCTAAAAATCCTAGTGATAGTAAGGTTCCTCCGTTAGCATAACCGTTAAAATACATAACTGCTGATAATGTTAATGTTAAAAGAGCAAATGAAGTAATTAATGGTCAAGGTGAAGGATCTACTAGATGATAGGGATGGAATTGGAATGCCGTTCGTGGAGCCGTTAAGGTTGTTGACGATGAGGCATGAGTGCTTGCAAACCGAACTTGTTTATTATCCGGTAACAATAATCGAGATTGTAGAGATACATTAATCATGATATAGTTTGTTCTATCTTTATATCAACAGGACTTTTTAGCCGTGTCTTTACCTATGATATACTGGTGGTCTAATAAAGTGGTTATTCTTCTGGAGGTCCAATACAGGTAAAGACTACCAGGCGTGATGATCTTTGATCATCAACTGGTGTAACGATTAGAAAATCATTTTTTTGGCGTTTGTTGATGGCTTAGTTATAATTGAGATACTATCCTCAAGGTATCGCGTCTAATTTACTTTGGAGCTAATCCAAAATACATAGGAAAAGGAAAAGGTTGTTTATCTATAATGAACTGTACTAGACACTGCCCGGGTCAAAGGGACAGGCCGTACTACATATATTACCTGATCCAGACTATCAGTAATAAATCCACTTACGTCGTTGCTTTCCGATCTATGATCGGAGAGCGACGAGATGGAGGGTACAGTAATTATTTTCCCCTTAAACGTTTATGAATATTTAAAGGTATGTAGTATTAGTGCAGTTCAAAAAACAGAATATTATGGGAATACCGGGTATCTTTACCCATGTTCTTGGTAAAGATATAGATCTCTGATCGGGACGGGAAAGGTTCACCGAGTAGCGAGAAGATACCTGTAATTATGGAAACGGACAGGATGAGATTCGAACTCATGGTACCTAAGTACGTCATATTTCAAGTATGGTGCATTAAACCGCTCTGCCACATGTCCTCGGTACGCCCTAATGATAGCTGTACTGTATTTCTTATTTTTGTAGATCTTAAATATCTTACCCTTTTGGACGAGGAGGAATCGAACCACCAACTGCGTTAACAAACTCATTTACAGTGAGTCTCCTTACCATTAGGATATCGTCCAGATACAGATTTCTACTAGTGTGGGTAAAAACCTGTTATTTAATAATATGCTTCCGACAAGGATTGAACTTGTATATTCGGTACTTCACACCGATGCTCTCGCCATTTGAGCTACCGAAGCCTTAATACCAAAAAATCTATCTAAAAATCTATCTAAAAATCTATCTAAAAATCTATCTAAAAATCTATCTACCAGGATTAGGTCAAAGTATTGGAGAAAACTGGACTCGAACCAGTCCTTACACTATGCAAAAGTGTTATACTACCAGATATATTATTTCCCCTGTATGCAACGAACAACCACAGGTATTATTTTATCTTTAAATTGAGTAATGACATATATCTCATTACTACAAATATATACCTTGTGAAATAGGTGTATATTCTAGATCCTGGATTAAGATGCTACTTTTAAAATTTTCCTATACCTAACTAAAGGGGGGGGGTAAAGGGTAATACACATCACTCTATTAATAAGGTGCAATATCAAATGCTACAAGTAAAGATGGAATTAAAATAATAAATGCAATAACCATAGGTAACAATCCTACTCACATTCTTTGCATTAATTGATCGTATCGTAACCGTGGAAGTGTAGCTCGGAATCAGACAAATAGGAAACAGAAGAAACAAGTTTTAAGGGCTAATACGATAGATTGTAAGTTAATAAACGAATCATTGACAAATACTTCTGGCATAATGTAACCACCAAAAAATAGAATAGCAGTAAAGGTTGACATTAATACAATACTACAGTATTCAGCTAAAAAGAAAAACACAAAGATCATTCCTGAGTGTTCTGTAAAGAATCCAGCTACTAGTTCTGATTCTGCTTCTGGTAAATCAAATGGTGTTCGGTTAGTTTCAGCTAATGCAGAAATAAAGAACATAACAAATAAAGGTAATAACGGTACTACAAATCAAACACTTTGTTGCATTTCAATAATTTTAATAAAGTTAAATGTTCCTGTAAGTAAAATAACCGCTAACACTGCTGAACTGTAAACTAACTCATAACTAATCATTTGAGCTGTACTTCGTAATGAACCCAAGAATGCATATTTAGAGTTAGCAGATCATCCTGCAAATAAAATACCATATACCCCAATAGATGAAATAGCTAATGAGTATAGGATACCTAATGAGAAATCTGTTAATCTAATACCACTACCAAAAGGAATTACTCCTCAACCAAGAAGACTGAAGATAAGACTAATAATAGGAGCTAAAAAGAATAAACTTTTAGTTGAATGTTGTGGTACAACTGTTTCTTTAACCACTAGTTTCAAAGCATCACTAAATGGCTGCATTACTCCATAATATCCAACTTTATTTGGACCTACTCGTCGTTGCATACTTGCTAAGACTTTTCGTTCAATAATAGTCATGAAAGCTACTGATAATAAAATGGGTACTAATACAATAAGAACTTCTAATAAACTGTATAAAACAGATAACATACTGGGTTTGTATATAGCTAAAGTATCTTTCTCCTCGAACAGAGTGAGAGGTCCCTGAGAAAGATAACCAGGAGGGTTACCGAGTCATCGAGGGATACCCGTAATTATGATCAGGTTTACCCCATGCCGCTAAGGCTCATAATTCCTGTCGTCGTAAATTTGCCGTTACTATAAACCTATTTTACCCCTTGGTCCTCCTTCCGACGTCAGGAGGAGGGGTAAGGACTAGGTAATTATTCTAGCATAGGGCAGTTAGCTAGGGTTAGAGCGTAAAAAAGTCGTTATTAATATAGGGGGGGGAAAAGTATTTAAAGTCTTTGGTGTTTTACCTAAAAACCTTTTGGGTAAATACTATACTTGGCTGTCCAGTCAACTAAGATATTTTTCTAATGAAACTGCTTCTACTGCAATAGGCATGAATCCATGGTATACTCCGCAAATTTCAGAACATTGTCCGTAGTAAACTCCTTCTCGTTGGATTAATACAGAGGTTTGGTTCAATCGGCCGGGCACCGCATCAATTTTAAGACCTAATGATGGTACAGCAAAATCATGAATTACATCTTGTCCGGTAACAATAAATCGTACGTGTGTATCTACTGGTACTACTACTCGGTTGTCAACATCTAATAATCGGAATTGTCCTAACTCTAGATCAGAATCAGGTACCATGTAAGAATCAAATTCAATTGATTCACCATCTTCGTTAATGAAATCGGAATATTCGTATGATCAGTATCATTGGTGTCCTGCTACTTTAATTGTCATTGAAGGAGAAATAACTTCGTCCATTAAATAAAGTAATTTGAAACTAGGGAAAGCAATAGCAATCAATAGTAATGCTGGTGTAATTGTTCATACTAATTCGATTAATGTTCCGTGATTATGGTATTTGTGTACGATTTGTGCTCGGTTACTGTTAAAGTGAAGTAGGACTGATCCTAACATTCAGAATACTAAAATAGAGATTACAATTAGGTAGAAGAAAATAGAATCGTGTAATTCTACAATTCCTTCAAAACTAGGTGTTGCTCCATCTTGGAAACCGATTTGTCATGGGTATGCCGCGTCATTTTGAATGGGACTAAAATATGAAAATAGGTTTAGCATTTGTTTAATTATTATTCTAGTCTAACTTTTCTGGTACATAGATCTACTTGGGTAGATCTATTACTCTTCCATACTCCAAAATAGAATAGCGTTGTAACTTATTATTAGATAAAAGCATAAATACGCGGAGTTCACGGCGTTCGCCGAGGTAGCGAATGTTCCATTCGCTTCAGGGTTTAAACTTCTCTTATTGGACTAGGTAAATATTCTTCTCGATCTCCCCTTGGTCCTCCCTCCGAACATCGGGAGGAGGGGTAAGGACAGATCGAGACAAGTACTAATAAGAAATCGGTGAATCGAACACCGGTAAACCACGTGTAAGATGGCCACTTTACCACTAAGTTAATTTCTTTTTTAATAGTGTTACTCAAAAGGATATATAAAGCAAATAATAATACTTGCTAAAATAATGGACTGTTATAAATATTCGCTACCACATATATTATGGATTAACCTCAATCCCTTCGGTAGGCTCGATAAAAAAGGGAAAAGGGGGGGGGAGACAGAGAATAAAATGGATTACATTTAATATTAGTGTAATTCAATTGCATCTTTTAGGTAGCTACATGTCAGAATTGTAAATACGTAAGCTTGGATTAATGATACTGCAATTTCTAATCCTACTAAAGCAATAAAGATTGCCATTGGTAGTAGTGTTACAAAAAAGAGTAAAATACCACTTGTTAAAGCTGGGTATAAGAATCCACTTAGAATTTTTAATAATGTGTGACCTCTTACAATGTTTCTGAATAATCGCACTCCTAGACTAAATGCTCGAGCAAAGTATGAAATAAGTTCAATTAAGGCTAATAATGGAACTAGTGCTAACGGTGTTCCAGCAGGTACAAAGAAACTAAAGAAGTGGATTCCGTGTCGCATTAATCCTAGAATTGTTACACCTAAAAAAATCATTACACTTAAACCCATTGCTACAATAGCACTTGATGTAAAGGCGAATGAGTAAGGTACGTTACCTACTAAATTAGCTAATAAAATGAAGAAAAATAATGAGTAGATAAACGGAACATAAATTTCGTTAGCTGTACCCACTTGTTCTTTAACCATACTGTGTAGTGTGGCATATGATGACTCTAAAGATAGACTTCATTTACTTGGTACTAATCCGGTTCCGTTACTTCCACTTGGCGAGTTATTTGCTGCTAAAGCATGGTATCCAATACCTAATGCCAATACTAGTAATGTGTACAATCCTACATTAGTTAATGAGAAAACAAAATCTCCTAAAATAGGTGTAGATAAACTAGTTAATGGTGTAGTTTCGAATTGTTCCAAAGGTGATGAAGCGACAATGTTGATATAGTTGTTTAACATATTATATAATAGTTATTGTTTCTTACTTTTACGAGATAGATATCCGTAGTTTGGGGAAAATACTATGGATCTTAATTCATAGTTATTATAGTTTTGTAATATACATTCGTGTTAAGAATAGTTCTGTAAACATAGGTAAAATGTATTTTGAGAACACATAAATCATTGTAATTAGAACTAGGAAAGCGAAGGTTAATTGATTTACAAAATAAAAGGGTAATAATTGAGGCATATTTAAAATTTAACCGCTACTCTCTAATATTCCCGATCTGTACAGGAGAAAATAGAATAATATATTCTTATTTCCCTCCCGATCGGGTAATATTATTCTATCTAAAGATAGAATAATATGTACTACATAGACTATGCACTTTAAAGGTGCATAGTCTATTAGAAGAAGAAATAGATAAGAGCTGTCTTTTGACCTTTTTTTACGTAGCCAAAGGTGCATAACAGACATAACAAAAGGAGAATCTTAATCTCTATAGGGGGGGGGGGGAAGAATTAGCCTTAGACCATACGTTTTCAATATTACTAATAGTACATTAAAGTCCGAGATTAAGACTGTACAGGTAGCATGTTGTAACTATGGAATGGAGTAGGTGAATCTAATGTTCATTCTAATGTTGTTGATGCTTGAGCTCCGTTGTAGAATTCTGGTGTTGATGTAAAGAATGCTGGGATTGCTCAAGGGTTAGCAGTTACAGGTTGTCCGTTAGCAAAGATATCGTAAATTACGTATCCAAATACGGCTGTAGCAACCACTGAAATAATTGATCCTACACTACTGATGTAATTTCAATCTGCATATGCATCAGGGTAATCTGGAATTCGTCGTGGCATTCCTGCTAATCCTAAGAAGTGTTGAGGGAAGAAAGTAACATTAACCCCAATAAACATTGTTCAGAAGTGCACTCGTCCTAATACTTCGTTGTATGTTTTACCAATAATTTTAGGCGCTCAGTAATAGAATCCAGCAAACATAGCAAATACAGCTCCCATTGATAACACGTAATGGAAATGAGCCACTACGTAATATGTATCGTGTAGAGCTACGTCTAATGATGCGTTAGCTAGTAATACTCCTGTCAGCCCACCAATTGTGAATAAAGCAATAAATCCTAATGCGAATAACATAGGTGTTGTGTATCGTACTGATCCTCCATAACATGTAGCAATTCATGAGAAAATTTTAATTCCTGTTGGAACCGCAATAATCATTGTTGCTGCTGTGAAGTAAGCTCGTGTATCAACATCTAATCCTACGGCATACATGTGGTGACTTCAAACAATAAATCCTAAAATACCAATAGAGAACATAGCGTAAACCATACCAAGGTAACCAAATACAGCTTTTCCTGAGAATGTAGATACCACGTGTGATACAATTCCAAATCCTGGAATAATTAGAATGTATACCTCAGGGTGTCCAAAGAATCAGAATAGGTGTTGGTATAAGATAGGGTCACCTCCTCCTGCTGGATCATAGAATGATGTGTTAAAGTTTCGATCAGTTAATAACATTGTAATACCTCCTCTTAATACTGGTAATGATAATAGTAATAAGATTGCTGTTACCATGATAGCTCAACAGAATAAAGGTAATTTATGTAATGTCATACCTGGGTTTCGCATATTTAAGATTGTTGTAATAAAATTCATTGCTCCTAACATTGATGAAATTCCGGCTAAGTGAAGACTGAAGATAGCTAAATCTACTGAACCTCCTGAATGAGATTGGATACCTGCTAATGGTGGATAAACGGTTCATCCTGTTCCTGCTCCTTGTTCTACAAAAGCACTAGCTAATAGTAAAATTAAAGAAGGAGGCAGCAATCAGAAGGAAATATTATTTAATCGAGGGAAAGCCATATCAGGAGCTCCGATTTGTACAGGAACTAAATAATTTCCGAATCCTCCGACAAGAGCTGGCATAACCATGAAGAAAATCATTAGGAAGGCGTGTGCAGTAATGATAACGTTATATAATTGGTGATTTCCGTTTAAGATTTGTACTCCGGGAGAGGCAAGTTCCATTCGAATAAGCACTGAGAAAGCCGTACCTAACATTCCACTAAAGATAGCAAAGATTAAGTAAAGTGTCCCAATGTCTTTCGCATTTGTTGAAAAAAGTCATCGTACTAAATTGATGTTCATATTTATATTTCAATTGTTCCTTGTTTCTGGATATATTTTTTAATGGTATCGTATATTAGATACTTATATTCCCCGAACTGCACTCCCTATTACCCCCATCCCTGCGGGGGACACCATGCTAACACATGTTAGCAGGTACCCTGCCTAGGGGTAATCGTAAACCTCAAGTACTCGGAAGCGTTTCGGGGAATAATTATGAGAATAATATATTAGTCGGGGTGAAGGGTAGCTTTTAATTTCGGACTAAGTGAGATTCGAACTCACAAGGATTCATCATCCAGACATTTAGCAAATGCGTTACTTCACCTATGGCAGTTAATCCTTTATGGCAGTTAATCCTATTCATTTTCCTATTTAACCCGAAAATACCTGCGGGTTATCGTTACCGAATCCTTACAAAAAAACATCCGATAAAAGACCCTTTTTTGACAGTGGACATCAGGAGATTTGAACTCCCATAAAACAATTAGAAGTTGCGCGCTTTACCTTTAAGCTACATGCCCTTTGCTAGCAGGTACCCACTGACCATTAGGTAATCGAAAGTTGCATGATCTATGAGCGTTTTGGAAAAGAGTGTATCTTAACCCCAGTAAGAGGTTCCCGGTTAAGATAAGATCTACGATCGGTACGGGGAGGGGATACCGAGGGTCGAGGGATACCTGTAATTACGATCAGGTTTACCCCATGCCGCTAAGGCTCGTAATTCCTGTCGTTGGGTCCAGGAAGATTCGAACTTCCAACCGAATAGTTAAAAGCTACTTGCTCTACCATTGAGCTATGCACCCTATACCTAATTAGATAAAACAGTATCGAATGACTGAGTGGGCTTGATTCGAACAAGCATAAAACGCTCCCAAAAAACGGTGTCTTGCCATTAGACTACCACTCATGCCTATTCCCTATCGAAATAAAATCAACCATATGCCCAATTCCGGAATCGAACCAAAATTTGCTATTTACAAGATAGCTGTACTAACCGTTGTACTAATCAGGCTAGGGGGGGGGGTAATAGACATCCAAAAGGTGATAGTACATTAAAAACAAGGTCAATATTTTAGCAGAGGGTTATAGATGGTCAAAAGGTGATAAAGGGTTAAAGGGTAATAGATGGTTAAAGGGGTATTATAGTAATCTGCTTGGGAATCGAACCCAAATTATCACAGTGAAAAAGTGACGTACTAACCGTTGTACGAGCAAATCGGGCAGGACTTTAGTAGGCTGACTTAAAATCCCTTTTTAAAAGGAAAATCTTTCGATTCTGTTTAGGGGGCTGTTGGAAATAATAGTACCTAGGTAGAGCACCTCAAACTATCCAGGGGTTATAGCTTACCTCCAATTATGATTGTTCTGTTTTATGTTTAAATAAAGACCCTTTATTTTACAAGCGGGTTTATACTTGGACTAGAACAATTCAACATTTTTCACCTTGTTGGCTGAGCTCGCTGTAATGCTTAGGTATTTCCGTTGGCCTATTCATTCCTTTTCCTCCTGGAGGAGGAAAAGTTAGCATTAGAATTGGATTCACAATGGGTGCCGAATCTCTTGGTTACCCGCAAAAAGCAGGTTCGTACCTTGTAAACCCATTAACAAAGTACTAAGCCTAAACCAAAAAATCCCAGAATGGATGCCAATGATTATAAGTTCCTTCTCCCTTCTCAGATACGTCTGTCGTTACATAATGTAGTTCAGGTAAAAATAAATAGGTTTAATGTAACCGATTCAATCCAACGTACAACAGCTTATAATCACCGAGATTGTCAAGCTAACCTAACTCTAACGTATTAAAAATTAGGATACATCCGTGCGTTCCTCTGACTTGAACAGAGATCTATTGCTCATGAGGCAATCGTGCTAACCATTGCACTAAAACACATTTTTTGTTTGCTCTAACGTATTAATTAAGAAACCCTCTATTTTACCTAATAAAAGGAACTTTTATAGTGTACACTAGTGGGTGGCACATAAAACACTAATGGTACTTTGTTTGTTTTTGACTAATATTACCTATAGGCGTATTAGCGTTGTTGATAAATTATATCTATACTTATACTATATCTCCTTAAATAGGGGGGGGGGGGAAAAAAAGGGAGATTTATAACTTAAGCATATAATAATGTAGATACACTATAGTGTAAATCATTTAAAATAATATTAGGTCAAATTCCGAATACAAAGGTTGGAATCAGCAATGACAGAAGAACCATATACTCTCGTCGTGTTACATCATTAGCATATGATAAATAAGAACTGTAGGCACCAAAACAAATTCGGTTAAATAATCAGATAGAGTAACCAGCTGAAAATACAATACCAGTACTCATTAATAATCCTACTACAGGACTTCGCATGAATGTTCCATTTAAGGCCAGGAATTCACCGATTCAATTAGAAGTAAGGGGTGTTCCTATGTTAGCTACAGTAAATGCGAAAAAGAATGCTGCAAATACAGGCATATATAAGGTCATACCTCGGTAGTATCGGATAACTCGTGTATGGTATCGATCGTAAAGTACTCCACCTACTAACATGAATAATGCTGGTGATACAAATCCGTGAGCAATAGATAACATAATTCCTCCTTCAATACCTTGAATTGTATTACTGAACACTCCTGCTACTACTACACTCATATGAGCAATACTTGAGTAAGCTACCAGACATTTAAAGTCTGTTTGTCGTAGTGTTGTTAATGAACTGTATACTAGTGTAATAACGGCAATTGTTTGTACTAATGGACTAAAGTATGAAGTAGCTTCTGGTAATAAAGGAATCAGAATTCGTAAGAATCCGTATACTGCAAGTTTTAAGATAAGACCTGCTAACACAATTGATCCAGCTAAAGGAGCTTCAACATGTGCTCGAGGCAATCACATATGGAATGGAATCAATGGAGTTTTAATAGCAAAACTTAAGAAAATAGCCAATCATAATCATTTTTGGCTCTCAAAACTAATATCAGCTAATGAAATCATTTGTAAATCTGAAGTTCCGACATTATAGATAATAACTAGAAAAGCTAACAACATAAATAAAGATCCAAATAGCGTGTACAGGAATAATAGGAAACTAGCTCGAATTCGGGTTTCACTTGCACCTCAGATACCTACAATAAGGAACAGAGGTACTAATACTGACTCGAAAAAGACATAGAATAGTAATAAGTCTAATACAACAAATAATGCAATTAGTAATGTTTCTACCATTAAAAAGGCAATTAAAAAGTATTTTAAATTATGTTTTACATTTTCTCAACTAGCTAAAATACAAATAGGCATTGTAAACGTTGTCAATAGCACAAAATAAAGAGATAATCCGTCTACTCCAATGTGTAGGTGACAGAAGCTAACTTGGTTAAATTCAGTTGTAAATTGGTATTGACTAGAATTACTATCAAATTCTCCTCATAGTAACAGTGAGACTAAAAAGTTGAATACAGTAACGAATAAAGCAATTTGTTTCATTCGTGATCGATCTGCTGCTGATTCATCTTGCATCGGACTTAGAGCTAACACTCCTAAAATGGGAATGATTAGTAGCGATGTAAGCATATTTAAGTTTAAATTATTGACCTCTTTTTTTAATAATAATAAAAGTTTTGTTCCGTGAGCCTCATTACAAGGATAGATACTTATAATATTCTATTCTGGAATTAGTTCTATAAGGGGGGGGTTATTCGGGTCGTTCAATAACAGCTCGTGAAATTGAAGATCGATTATCAGTGAAATATAAAGCTCCTTTACCAAACTCATAGACGAATCCAATAGTTAGAAGAATCAAGAATAGCATTCCAATTCAGAAACCATAAGTACTTACTTGATATAAAGTTACTGCTAATGGGTAGAAAACGGCAATTTCTAGATCAAAGATTAAGAATAGAATCCCGACTAAATAATATTGAATGGCAAAAGGCGCTCGCACCTGACCGTAAATAGGATTAAATCCACACTCATAAGGAGTTACTTTCTCAGTATCGGGTCGATGTACTGCTAATAGTAAGTTTAGTACCAGTAAAACCATTACTAAGATAGGAACAAATAAAATTAATACTGTAATTGTCATTATGCTGTAAATAGTGACAATGCCAGTAGATTACTGCTATTTAATACTAATGAAGGTGATAAGATAAATAAGACTACTAATAGGGTTAACACCGAGATAATATAACTATGTCTACTTGTTAACACAAAAGTCGCTTCTGATTTTTGTCCTGATTCTAAAGATAAACTATTAGTTCTTTGATCGAAGTGAATTACTCGAATAATTCGTAGGTAATAAGCGGCACTAATGACACTAGCAATAATACCAACAAAGGCCAAGAAGTAGTACCCATTTTCGATTGCTGAGTATAACACTCTATATTTAGCAAAAAATCCTACTAGTGGTGGAATACCGGCCATAGAAAATAAACATAAAGCTAAACTTAGACCTAAAATAGGGTTAGCGTAAAATTGACCTTTAAGTTGAGAAATATAAGTAATATCTGTAGAATTATTTCCATTGTTTTCGTAAGAAATTTGATTGTTAATAACGTATCCTAATGCAAGTACAACAAAAAAGGCATCTAAGTTAGTAATTGAGTATTGGATAATATAAAATAAGAAACTTGTAATAGACTCTTCACTATTAACGGATAGAGCTAATAGTAAAAAACCTACGTGTGAAATAGTTGAAAAAGCTAATAATCGTTTTAGTCGGTATTGAGCCAGACCTACTACAGTTCCAATAACTAATGATAATAGGGATGTTGTTAATAATAGGTTTTTAAAGATAGCACCGCTAGTATTTTCACCTAATAATAATGCGTTTGATGTCCCCATATCGATCACAGTTTCTGATCCAATAGCTCCTCCTGTGAACTCTAATAAAAAGATAAAGATAGAAATTTTTGGCATTACAGTTAATCAAGTTGTAACAATAGTTGGGACTCCATCATACACATCAGGTGCTCAGTTATGGAAAGGAGCAGCGGCTACTTTAAATAAGAATCCTACTCCAATAATTAATACACCTAATACGATTCCCGCAGTAGGGGCCTGAGATACCATTCCGTGTGTACTTAATGATCCTTCATTTCCTACTACATTTGAAAGCATATAAATACTTTCAAAGTTAGTTAGTCCGGTATAAGCATAAATTAAACTTGAACCTAATAAAATAAGGGCTGAAGATAATGCTCCTAATAAGAAATATTTAAGTCCTGCTGATGTTGCTGACTCTGAATTTCGGTAAATAGCAGCTAAGATATAAACTGCAAAACTTTGTAACTCAATAGATAGGTACATTGAAACTAAATCAGCACTTGAAATTAAAAAGGATGCACCGATTGTAGTAAACAGAATAATTAAAGGATACTCTGGAATACTGGGTACTGCGCTTGTAAACCCAAAATTTGAGGTACTTACCTCTTGTCCAGATCTATTTCCTGATTCTAGATCCTCTTTTTTAGGAGATGCTCAAGGTAGTAAGATAAGTGCTCCAACTACGTATAAAAACATTTCCATAGCTTGTGTAACGGTTGTTACGTGGAATAAACCACTATATAACCCTAGTCCAGATCCAATAGCTTGTACATATAATCTATTGAATGAAATGGCTGCACTAAAGAGTAAAATAATAGAAGTAATTCGAGTTAATAGTGTGGGTGTAATCGTCGATGAATAAAGCGGGATCGCTATTAATAATGAAATTAGTCCAATTAAAAGCATTCGAATTTTGTTTTTGATCTATGTACTAAAACAGGGGTAGTGTCTTAACCTTCGAACATAGTGAGTAATCATAAAGTAGACTTTGCTACTTTATGATGTACCACGAATATTAGTACTAGTACTAATATTCTGGAGGTTCCTGGTAAAGACAACCAGGAAGGTTCACCGAGCATCGAGGGGACACCTGTAATTGGGATCAGATTATCTGATCCCAATTCCTGAAAATATATACGGATAGAGGTAATCGAAACCTCGCCAACTACTTGGAAGGTAGCTATACTAACCGTTATACTATATCCGTTTTTTTATAACTACATTTTAACGCTAATATATAATAATATTACTAGGGTAAGTTAAGCATCACTCTGGACTCGAACCAAAAACCGTTATATCCGAAGTATAACGCTCTACCATTGAGCTAGCAATGCCTATTGTATTTTAACCCGATCCGTTACGCTATTATATTCTGGTCTGACGCCTCTGCGGAAGAAATACGCGGACAATACAAGTGATGGGACTTGAACCCATACAGAGATTATCTACTGCTTCCTAAGAGCAGCCTGTCTACCATTTCAGCACACTTGTTATCGGAAAAAAGGAACGATATAGGAATACATATAAAAAGAGACCTTAATGATTACTATAAAAGCTAAATAAGGGACAGGTGCAACATAAGTAAAAAGCGCTTGGGGGGGGGTAGTGAAGGTAAAATATCCTCTATAAGATCTTATATAACTTATTTTTTTCCTCATTCAAGTTTAGATTAGCGATCCACGAATATCTATTCTGGATTCGGCCGTATTTAATGTTAATATTATAACCTGAGCTATAATAATACAAAAACTATGAGTATAGGATTAAGAAAGCGATCATTAAAGCGAATAATCCTGTAGCTTCTGATAGAGCGAACCCTAAAATAGCGTATTGGAATAATTGAGGTCGTAATGCTGGGTTTCGAGATGTAGCTGACATTAGTGATGAGAATACTAATCCAATTCCAACTCCGGCTCCTGCTAATCCGATTGTAGCTAGTCCTGCTCCAATGTATTTTGCTGCTTGTAACATGTTAATATATATATTTGTTTCTATCCCATTATTGCTTCCATTCGAGGAATGGAAGCTAATAACACCAATCACTTCCCGATCTATGATCGGGACGGATTGGGAACTAGATTAGAAAACCGGTAAAGTTCAGTTATTCTCCTATCCAGAATAAACTAAATCACCCCTTGGTCCTCCCTCCGAGCTTCGGGAGGAGGGGTAAGGACAGATTTAGTTTCTTCGTGGTCAAATTATTCTGATAAAATCAGAATAATTTACTTGTCTTTATTTTATAATATAGATATAATAGGGAAAACGAAAGCAACCACGTAAACATCCTAAAAAACAAGAGTAGCATGAATCGAACATACATAAGCTATTTTGAAGATAGCGATTTTACCGTTAAACTATACTCTTTAAAACACGTGCCTTAATCCTCAAACAGAGACAAGAGGGAATCGAACCCTAGCAACGTAAGCTTTGCAGGCCCCGGGCACAACCATTCTGCCGACCTGTCTCTCATAGATTGCATAATGGCCAGTGGGTGCCTGAAAGGGTAACTGCAAGGTAGTACAAATTATTTTGTAATATAACCCTCTACAATAAACCTATCGAAAGGATTTATCAGCGAACTATCTACTTTTAAATAAAAAAGTAAATTAAGGGGGGGGGATAAACTAATTTTGTCTTAACGTATTTATTGCAGGAATTAGAATCAGGGGACCTGATTCTAATTACAGGTGTCCCTCGATTCCTCAGGAACCTTCCTGGTAGTCTTTCTCAGGAACCTCTTACTGCGTGCGAGGAGAAAGACACTTATTTTACTGTTTTACTGTTATTAAGCTCATTATAGAATGACATTACTAATAACCAATTACTAATATATTACACCTCACTTCGAGAAGAACTACTCATACATAATACGATAGGTCCTACCATAGCAAGTAAGAAAATAACACTAGCTACAATTAGTCATAGTGATGCATATGTGTATAATCCTTGTCCAATACTTTCAATTTGGAGGAAGCTTGTAAAGTTATTATCTGCTACTACAGGGTTAAATGTAACATGAACATTCGACATAGATGGTGCTGCAGTATCAATACCTAGTACTAAAGAGTTAATAAAACTAAATAATCCTAATCCTTGTTCTAAAAAGGCTGGTAAATTAAACAGTCCTGATTGTGCAGCTGATCCGTCGGCAGTAAATAAACTAAAGGGTAAAATAGACAGCAATTCAAAGAAAAATAGGGCTCCAATAATAGCACCTAAAGGTAAATTTTGTGTATATTCTTGTCCTGTATCAATTAATTCAACTAATCGTAGGTTAAGCATCATAATTACAAA